>Ga0302046_10000097_pt1 | contig 88526 bp, 76 predicted proteins | sample RVTome_11_FD_200261 | JGI IMG/M metagenome (GOLD analysis project Ga0302046, IMG submission 200261) | Soil microbial communities from uranium-contaminated site in the Upper Colorado River Basin, Wyoming, United States - RVT147D111 (version 2) ... | reverse complement strand
ATCGTCGCGATCAACAAGGACGAAGAGGCGCCGATTTTCGACGTGGCCGATATCGGGCTCGTCGCCGATCTATTCCTGGCGCTACCCGAGCTTGCCGAGGCGCTCAAACGCTGAGCCTCTCGGCCGCACGGTGGAGGCTTCTGAGCTCCGCGCCGATCATGATCATGGCCTGCTCGACGACGGCGGCGTCTTGAGCAAACGAAATTCGCAGACACTGATGCCGGTGAGGCCACTCCTCGGAGAGACCCGGGAAAAAGTGGTGTCCGGAAAGCACGATTACTCCTTTGTGCTTGAGCCTCTCGTAGAGCTCAGCGCTCGTGATAGGCAGCTCCGGCAACCACAGCCAGAGGAAAAAGGCGCCCTCGGGCACGTGGATCCTGAACGGCAATCCCTCGAGCGCGCGTTTGAGCAGGCCGCAGGCCTGTTGGGCCTTCTGCCGATAGTACGGCGCGATGAGCTGCCGGCTCCATGCGAGCACCTCGCCGCTTTCGACCAGATCCTCGACGAGCACCGGACCGACGCTGCCGACGGCGAGGCTCATGACCGCCGTCATGCGCATGAGCGCCTCGACGACCTCCTCGCTGGCGACGACCACGCCCGTACGCACTCCAGGAATTCCGAGCTTCGACAGGCTCATGCAAAGGATTACGTTGTCGTTCCACAGCGGTTTGGAGTCGACGAAGCAGATGGCCGGAAACGGCGGGCCGTAAGCGCTGTCGACGATGAGCGGAACTCCCGCCGTCCTGGCCGTCTCGTCCAAGGCCGTGAGCTCGCCGTCCGTGATGACGTTTCCCGTCGGGTTCGTGGGACGTGACACGCAAATCGCGCCGATGCTCCCGGTGACGTGCAGCGCGCCGAGATCGATATGGTACTTGAAGAAACCATCCGGCAATTCCTCGATCAGCGGACGTTTCGAAGCGAAAAAATCATCTCTCATGCCGACATCTGCGTAGCCGATATATTCCGGTATCAAGGGCAGGAGAATCCGCTTTTGGCTGCCGTCCGGAAACTCACCGGCAAGGAGGTTGAACAGCGAGAAGAAGCCCGACTGGCTGCCCGCCGTCAAGGCGACGTTGTCGGCGCTGATATCCCATCCGTACTCGCGATGCAGCAGGCGGGCGAGAGACTGCCGGAACCTGATCTCACCCTTGGGGTGCGCATAATTGCCCACGAGCCGATCGCTGAGCTCATGATCGGTGGAGATTTCGGCGAGGCGCGCCCGGAGGCGCCGCTGCACTTCGGGTATCTTTGCCGGATTTCCGCCGCCCAGAAACAGTGACGCCGAATCCTCGGCGATCGCCTCGCCCAAGTCCTCCATGAGCTCCAGCGCTCCCGTGCTTCGAGTGAATCGCATCCCGAAGCTTGACCAACGCATGCTAGTGACCTGCAACAGCGCGCATCCGCGCGTCAGACGACTCGATCGGGTCTTGAGTAGATATTGAACTGTTCCGGCTTCAGGAAACCGATCAGAGTGATACCGAAGCGCTGCGCGAGCTCGATCGCCAGCGACGAAGGCGCACCGACCGCCGCGAGCATCGGGATCCCCGCCATCATGGCCTTTTGCAGGAGCTCGAAGCTCGCGCGGCCGCTGACGACGACGCCGAAACGGCTCAGAGGGATGCGGTCGTCCATGAGCGCGTTGCCGATCAATTTGTCCAAGGCGTTGTGCCTGCCGACGTCTTCCTTGGTCACCGAGACCTCGCAGCGCTCGTCGAACAGCCCGGACGCGTGCAGGCCTCCGGTCGCTGCGAAAGTCGCCTGCCCGGTTCTCAAGGCGTCGGGAAGCCGCCCCAGCCGCTCGGCGGAGCACCGCATCGCCGCCGATTCGATGTCGTACCGACCTTGCACGGCGACCGCATCCAACGAGGACTTGCCGCACACCCCGCAGCTCGAGGAGGTGTAGAAATGCCTCTCCAAGCGCTTCAGATCGACGCCGACGTCGTCGGCAAGCTCGACGCGAACCACGTTGATCAGCCCGTTTGCCGCCGGCGGCCCGCAAGGACCGACAAAGCGGATGTCCTTTGCCGCGGCGACGATGCCCTCGGTGAACAGGAAACCGGCGGCGAGCTCCTCGTCGTTGCCCGGCGTGCGCATCGTCACCGAGATACTCTGCTCGGCGCGGCCACCGTCCGGCCGGGAGTATGCCAAGCGAATCTCCAGCGGCTCCTCGGCCGCGACGGCATCGTTGACCTCGTGCTTGCCGAGGGCGGCGACGCGCTCGATGTCGAAGCGCCGAATTCCCGGGGAAAAGCCGGAGGCGCCGGTCTTCACGCTCCGACCTTGCGAATGCGCGCGGAGTCGACCTCGCGCACGTTGCGGCAGCCCAATATTCTCATGTCGCGCTCGACGTCGGCCCGCAGGATGGCCAGCGCCTGGTCGACACCCGCCTCGCCGCCCGCACCGAGTCCCCACAGGTAAGGCCGGCCGAAAGAGCAGGCCGTGGCACCCAAAGCCAGTGCCTTGAGCACGTGCACACCGCGCCGAACCCCGCCTTCTAGAATGATCTCGAGACGATTACCTACGGCGTCGGCGATCTCGGGGAGCACTTCGATCGGCGCCGGCGAGGTATCGAGCTGGCGGCCGCCGTGGTTCGAGATCATCACCGCGGACGCGCCGACCCCCGCCGCGCGTCTGGCGTCCTCGACCGACAGGATGCCCTTTATCGCAAAAGGCCCGCCCCACTCCTCGATCATCCAAGCCGCATCGTCCCAGGTCACCGTGCGATCGAGCTGCTCGTTGAAGAAGCTCACGAGCGTCGTGACACCGCCTCGGATTCTGTCGCGCACGTTCGCAAGCTCTATGGGCGGGCTCGTGAAGTAATTCCAGACCCAGCGAGGATGCATGGCGAAGTCGAGCAGACTCGCGAGCGTCAGCTTCGGCGGTATGGTCATTCCTGTGACGAGGTCCCGCTCGCGATTTCCAGCGACAGGGACATCCACGGTCAGCGCCAGGGCAGCATATCCGGCATCTTTGCAGCGCCGAATGAATTCCCTGTTCAGGCCGCGATCTTTGAAGACGTAGATCTGGAACAGCTTCGGCCCGGCCGCCGCCTCGGCGGCCTCCTCGATGCTCGCCGTGGATATCGACGACAGTGAGTATAGGGTCCCGGCTCTCGACGCCGCGCGCGCGACCGCCGCCTCGCCGTGATGGTGGAACAGCCGTGACATCGCGGTAGGAGCACAGAAGAACGGCAGGCCGATCTTTTGACCGAACACCGTCGTCGACATGTCGATCTCGCTGACGTCGACCAGGAACCGGGGCACGAGCTCCCAGCGATCGAATGCGGAGGTATTCTGCCGCATCGTCCACTCGTCGCCGGCGGCCCCATCGATGTAGTGAAACATCGGAGCCGGCAAGCGCTTCTTCGCCCGTTCGCGCAGTCGCGCGATGTTGTAGCAGCGCTTGAGTGCTCTCGCCATCGAGATTTGCCCCGGGCCTCCTAGCTCGCCACGGCTTGCTGCTCGGCGACGGCGGCGACGGCCTGCGATGCCCGGGCCGAAAATTCCGTCGGTCGTTGCCGCCAGCGCTCGATGATTTGTCGGCGCATCAGCGGCGACCAGAAGCGCCGGATGTGGTCGGCCGCCATGGCCACGGCCTGCGCTTCGTTCGGGCCGCAATCCAAGTTGGCCGCAATCTGATTGGCCATCCTCACGAGCTTGTCGACGTCCATGGGCCTCTAGGTGACGACCTCTTCGCCTCGGACCCTCGCCTTGCGCAACAGCTCGAGCTGTTCTTCGGTGAATTCCTCGAACTCCTTCTGCCACTTCGAAAGTTGCGTGACCTTTGCGACCTGCACGGCCGTGACCTTATATTCCGGACAATTGGTCGCCCAGTCGGAGTTGTCCGTGGTGACGACGTTGGCGCCCGACTCCGGATGGTGGAAAGTCGTATAAACGACCCCGGGCTGTACGCGCTCGACCACCGTGGCTCTGAGCACCGTCTCTCCGGCGCGGCTCTTCAAGCCGACCCAGTCGCCCTCGACGATCCCGCGCTGCTCGGCGTCGTGCGGATGGATCTCGAGCACGTCCTCGTCGTGCCAACGCAGATTCTCCGTGCGGCGTGTCTGGGCGCCGACGTTGTACTGGCTCAATATTCTTCCGGTCGTCAGCAGCAGCGGATACTTCTGGGTCGTGCGCTCGTCGGTTGCCACGAAGGGCGTCAGCCTGAAGAGCCCCTTGCCCCTGACGAACTCGTCGATATGCATCGTCGGCGTGCCCTCCACGGCGATCTCGGTGCAAGGCCACTGGATGCTGCCGAGGCGATCGAGCTTTTCGTAGCTCACGCCTTTGAAGGTCGGCGTCAGACGCGCGATCTCGTCCATGATCTCGCTCGGATGGCCGTAGCTCATCGGGTAGCCCATCGCGTTGGAGAGCGCTTGCGTGACTTCCCAATCCTCATAACCCGCCAGCGGCTCCATGACCTTGCGCACGGGAGAGATGCGCCTCTCGGCATTCGTGAACGTGCCGTTTTTCTCCAGGAAAGACGAACCGGGCAGGAACACGTGCGCGAATTTGGCTGTCTCGTTGAGGAACAGATCCTGCACGACCATGCACTCGAGCGCGCTCAGCGCGGCCGTCACATGGTGGGTATCGGGGTCGGACTGCGCGACGTCCTCGCCCTGCACGTAGAGGCCCTTGAATTCACCCGCGACGGCCGCGTCGAACATGTTCGGAATGCGCAATCCGGGGTCGGGTAGCAGCCGGACGCCCCATTCCTGCTCGAACAGTGATCTGACGGACGCATCGGAGATATGGCGGTATCCGGGCAGCTCGTGCGGGAACGACCCCATGTCGCAGGAGCCTTGCACATTATTCTGACCGCGCAGCGGATTCACGCCGACGCCTTCGCGGCCGAGATTGCCCGTCGCCATCGCCAAATTCGCAATGCCCATGACCATCGTCGAGCCCTGGCTGTGCTCCGATACGCCGAGGCCGTAGTAAATCGCGGCGTTCGGCGCGGACGCGAACAGCCGCGCCGCCGCCCGCACGGTTTCAGCGGGCACGCCGCTGACGGGCTCCATGGCTTCCGGAGAGTTGGCGGGCTCCAAAATGAAGCGGCGCCAATCCTCGTAGGCATCTTTCTCACAGCGGCTGTCTATGAAGGCTGTCGCCTCCAGCCCCTCCTCGAGCACCGTGTGCGCAAGCGCATTGATCAACGCAACGTTGGTTCCTGGCCTGAGCTGAAGGTGATACTCCGCCTTCACGTGCGGCGACTTGACGAGGTCGATCGCGCGAGGGTCGACGACGATGAGCTTGGCGCCCTGTCGCAGCCGGCTCTTCATCTGCGAGGCGAACACGGGGTGCGCCTCGGTAGGATTGGCGCCGATGACCATGATCACGTCGCTCTTCATGACCGAGTCGAACGCCTGAGTCCCGGCCGACTCGCCGAGCGTGGCCTTGAGGCCGTAGCCCGTGGGCGAATGGCAAACCCTGGCGCAGGTATCGACGTTGTTGTTGCCGAAGCCGGCGCGCACGAGCTTCTGGATGAGATAGGTCTCCTCGTTGGTGCATCGCGAGGAGGTGATACCGCCTATGGAATCGCGACCGTACTTCTGTTGAATCGCTTTGAACTTATGCGCCGTGAACTCCAACGCTTCGTCCCAGGAAACCTCCTTCCAGGGATCGTGGATGGAATCGCGGATCATCGGCGTCGTGATGCGGTCCTTATGAGTCGCGTAGCCGAATGCGAACCGGCCCTTGACACAGGAATGCCCGTGGTTGGCCTTACCGTCCTTGTCGGGGATCATGCGCATCACCTTCCCGCCCTTCATCTCGGCGCGGAACGAGCAACCGACGCCGCAGTAGCCGCAGGTCGTCAGCGCATAGTGCTCGGCTTGACCCATCTGGATCAGCGAGTTCTCGGTGAGCGTGGCCGTCGGACAGGCCTGGACACAGGCGCCGCAGGAGACGCACTCGGAGTCCAGGAAAGGTTGGTCCTGGCTCGCCGCGACCTTCGACGCGAAGCCTCGGCCGTCGATCGTCAGCGCGAAGGTGCCCTGAATGTCCTCGCAAGCACGAACGCAACGCGAGCAAACGATGCACTTGCTCGGATCGAAGGTGAAATATGGATTGCTGGTATCCTTTTTCGCGTCGAGGTGGTTATCGCCGGCATAGCCGTAACGCACCTCGCGCAGTCCGACGGCGCCCGCCATGTCCTGTAGCTCGCAATCCCCGTTCGTCGGGCAGGTCAGGCAGTCCAACGGATGGTCGGAGATATAGAGCTCCATGACGTTGCGCCGAATCGTCGCGAGCCTGTCGTTCTGCGTCGTGACGTTCATGCCGTCGCGAGCTTCCGTCGTGCACGATGCCGGCAGGCCCTTGGCGCCCTCGATCTCGACGAGGCAGAGCCTGCATGAACCGAAAGCGCTCAAGCTGTCGGTGGCGCAGAGCTTGGGAACGTTGATCCCCGCGAGCGCGGCGGCGCGCATGACGCTCGTGCCCGCGGGCACTGAAACCTTCACGCCGTCGATGCTCAGCGTGACTTGCTGTTCCGAGAGCGCTTCCGGCGTGCCGAGATCCGTCTCGCGCTGGTAGCTCTTGTAGGCTTGGCTCATTGTGTTACTCCGTTTGGCTTTCAAGGCCTAACGAGCCCTGAGATCTTCCGGGAAGTGGTTGAGCACGCTCAGAACCGGAAACGGCGCCATTCCGCCCAACGCGCACAGGGAGCCGTCGACCATGGTTCCACACAAGTCCTCGAGAAGTTCCAAGTTCGCTTTCTCGTCCATGCCATTCAATATCTTATCGATAACCTCGACGCCGCGCACGGCGCCGATGCGGCAGGGCGTGCATTTTCCGCAGGACTCGATCGCGCAGAACTCCATTGCAAACCTCGCCTGCTGGGCCATGTCCACCGTATCGTCGAAAACCACGAGGCCGCCGTGCCCGATCATGGCCCCGATGGCGGCAAAGGCCTCGTAGTCCAGGGCGGTGTCGAACTGCGACGGATGGACATACGCCCCCAGGGGGCCGCCGGCCTGCACCGCCCGGATCGGCCGGCCGCTGAAGGTCCCGCCGCCGAAGTCCTCGAGCAGCCGCCTCAAGCTGAGACCGAAGCCGACTTCGACGAGCCCGCCTCGCTTGATATTACCCGCCAACTGGACCGTGAGCGTACCCCGAGACCGGCCGCTGCCATAGTCTCGGTAGAACTCCGGCCCTTTCTCGAAGATGACGGGGACCGAGGCCAGCGTGGTGACATTATTTACAATTGTCGGCGCGCCAAACAGGCCCTTGACGGCCGGCAGCGGCGGCCGGTAACGGACCATGCCGCGTTTGCCCTCGAGGCTTTCGAGCAGCGAGGTTTCCTCGCCGCAGATATACGCGCCTGCGGCTTCGCGCACCTCCAGCTGAAACGCGCGCCCGCTGCCGCGGACGTCGTCGCCGAGAAAGCCCGCGCGCTGCGCCCTGTCTATCGCCGAGCGCATCGTCTCGATGGCCAGCGGGTACTCGGCTCTGAGATAGACATAGCCCCGGGTGGCGCCGACCGCGAGCCCGGCGATCGTCATGCCTTCTATCAGGACGAAAGGATCGCTCTCCATGAGCATGCGATCGGCGAAGGTGCCGGAATCGCCTTCGTCGGCGTTGCATACGACGTACTTCTGCCCCCCCGCGGCGTCCAGCACGGTTTGCCATTTGATGCCGGTAGGGAAGCCGGCTCCGCCGCGCCCGCGCAGTCCCGATTCTTTGACGGCGTCGACGATGGCCTGGCCGCTCAACTCGAGCGCGGCTTCGAGCCCCCGATAACCGCGCTGCGCCCGATAGTCTTCCAGCGATAGCGGGTCTGCGATGCCGACTCGCGCAAACGTGAGTCGCGATTGCTGCGCGAGGTAAGCGATCTTCTCGGTCGGTCCGAGCGCCTTCTCGTGTGCGCCCCCGGTTAGAAAATTCGCCTCGAAAAGGCTGCGGACGTCACCGACGGTGATCGGGCCGTACGCATGTCGCACTCCGCCGACAACGACCTCGAGCATGGGCTCCAGCCAATACAAGCCGCGTGAGCCGTTGCGCACGAGCGTCGCCGCGACGCCCCGCTCCGCGGCGGCGCGCGACACGGCGTCGGCGACCGCGTCGGCGCCGACCGATCGCGCGGTGGTGTCGCTGGGCACGTAGATGTTGACGACGTCAGCCATCGTTCAGCAGCTCATCGAAGCGCGACGTCGTCACGCGGCCGTGGACGGCGTTATCGATCATGATCGCGGGTGAGCAGGCGCAGTTTCCGAGGCAATAAATGGGCTCGAGACTGAAACGCCGGTCCTGCGTCGTCTCGTGAAAATCGATTGCGAGCTTGTCCTTGACGTGCCGCTCGAGCTCACGCGCTCCCATGGCCTGACAGGCTTCCGCTCGGCACAGATAGATCGTCCGCTTGCCGGGAGGGCTGCGCCGGAATAGATGATAGAAGGTCAACACACCGTGAACCTCCGCCCGGGACACGTTCAACTCGGCGGCCACGGCACCTACGGCGGAATCGGATATGAATCCGAACCGGTCCTGGATTTCATGCAAAACCGGCAGCAAGCCGCCGGGCGTACCCACGTGGGCGCTCGCGATCTTTCTAGCCGCCGTGGCCTGCTGTTCTTCTGCGGACTCGCTCATCGCGGACCTGGCTCCTGTCCCGTGCACGTTCACCGATTGTAACCCCTCTCCCCCGGGTCCTGCGGACAATGGCGCGTCGCGGCCCGCTGCGGCTCTATGCGCCTTGGGGATTCGGGAACGAGTCCGCGTCGTCTTCATCTCCCCGCGGGCTCAAACACTGGAAATCCTTCTCGACGAGAAGCTCGAGCTTGCCGTCACCGGCGGGCTGCTCGGCGCGAATCGACACCTCTTGCGGCTCCGCCCAGCGAGCCACGTCTTGTTGCGGCAGCCGCACGGTGATCCTGTGATCGCGATACTCGACTTGAGCCGCGCCGATATCGGCCCGCTCGAGGCGATAGCGGAGCCGGGCTTCGGCAGCGAAGCTCACGCATTCCTCGACAAAGCCGCGCTCGAGCAACGTGCCGAGCTCTCCCTGCGATAGCCTGAGCCTGAGCGTGTTGCCGCGAATTCTGAGCTTCATGCGTGGATAGACGGTTGTCGGGGTATTGCGACATTCTACCGCAGGCTCTCGACGACCCGTTCTCGGGTCTCGCTTCCCCGTGGAACGGGCTTGCGAGGTCACGGGAACTCCGGCTGCGATAGGTTATTGGACGGTAAACGGCATATAATTCGAAGGTATTAGGGCGACGGCGCCCCCGGGCGTCAACTGAACGGAATGGTGGATATGCACGAAAAGGTCGGGATCAGCGGATTCGGTGTGTATGTCCCCCCCTACCGAGTCGACCTCGAGGACTGGTGCCGCTGGACCGGCTCCGTATGGGACAAGACCAACGCGGTGATCGGGCGAAGCTTTCGGATGCGGGGTCCCGACCAAAGCGTGTATACGATGGCCGCCAATGCCGTCATGCGGCTGATCGAGCACTACGATATCGACCCTCGCCGCATCGGCTTCCTGGGCCTCGGCACTGAATCCAGCACCGACAATTCCGCCGGCGCCATCATCGTCAAGGGCATACTCGACGACGGACTGCGCGCCAAGGGCATCTCGGGTGTCAGCCGCAATTGCGAAGTCCCGGAGATCAAGCACGCGTGCCTCGGCGGCATCTATGCACTCAAGCAAGGCCTGCGGTATCTCGCAGTGGAGCCCGAGGCACGCTGCGCCGTCGTCGTCAGTACCGACATCGCCGAGTACGCCAGAGGCAGCACCGGTGAGCCGACGCAAGGCGCGGGCGCAATCGCCATGCTGCTGGAGCGCGACCCCAAGCTGCTCAGCGTGCAGCTCAATCAGATCGGCAGCACGTCAGCTTACCGCGCCGTGGATTTCCGCAAGCCTGTCATGCGGAATGTGATCCGCGGCAAGCTCAACTGCCATTTTCAGGACCTTCCCGTCTTCAACGGCAAGTATTCGACAACTTGCTACCTGGATGAGACGCTGCACGCATTGGAGCACATGTTGCGGCGTATGAATGTCAAACCGGCCGACTACTACCACAGTCTCGCGGCGGTGTTCATGCATCGCCCCTACCACCGCATGCCGCTTACGTCGTTCGCACTGAGCTATCTGTTCGGACTGGCGAAAAACGGTGTTTCAGGGCAGGAGGAGCTCGAAAGCTATTGCCGCGGCGCGGGCCTGGACCACTGGGCGGTGATTCGAGAGATGCATTCGAGCCCGGACGTGCTCGAGCTCGTGAAGAACGGCAACATCGACGCGGACGTTTATCCGTTGAGCATCCAGCTCGTGAAGGATTTCCGCGTCAGCGAGAGCTTCAGTACGCTCGTTGCTCAAAAAATGTCTCTGGGCGCGGAGCTCATGAAGGACATCGGCAACGTCTATTGCGCGGCTCTGCCGGCCTGGATCGCCGCCGGCCTCGAGGAAGCGGCGGAACGCGGTCTAGACCTCGCGGGACAGCCAGTGCTTGCGGTCGGGTACGGCAGCGGTGATGCCGCCGAGGCCATCCCGATGAATCTTACCGAGACCTGGCAGGACGCCGCGTCGCGAATTGCGTTTCGCGCCGCGCTGGAGCCGCAACAGACCCTGTCACAGCGACAGTACGAGAACCTGCACGACACGGGGCAGGCGAGCGGCCTGACGGCTCCGTCGAACGGCTTCGTGGTCGACTCCGTCGGCTCCGGCGTCAATCCCAGCATCAACGACGAGGGCGTCGAGTACTACCGCTACCTCAGTTGATCTCGCGGCTCGAGCGGGCGCTCGCTTCTATTCGAATGCCCAGGCGTTGATTGCGAAATGTGTCGCGATGCTGGCCGCGAAGCCGATCAGCACCGCCCAGCTCCATTTGAGGTGCGCCAGGAAAGTGTAGACGCCGCGCGCCTGCCCCATCACTGCGACGCCGGCGGCCGACCCGACGGCGAGCATCGAGCCGCCGACGCCGGCGGTCAGCGTTATCAGCAGCCACTGCCCGAGGTCCATCGACGGATTCATTTCCAGCACCGCAAACATGACGGGGATGTTGTCGAACACCGCGGAGACAAAGCCCACCAGAACGTTGGCCGTCGTCGCGCCCAGAACGCCGTAGAGAACGTCGGATCCCACGGCCAGATAACCGAAAGCGCCCAGGCCGGCGACGCACAGCATGATGCCGTAGAAGAACAGCAGCGTGTCCCACTCGGCCCGCTGCAGGTTCTTGTAGATATCGTACTGAACGTGTCCGCTCGACACCGCGTTGCTCGGGCTCGTATCCAGGGCCAGCGCGTCTTCGTTGAGGACCCGTTCCGCCGCTACATGGAACCGGCTGCCGCTCCGTTGCAGGTAGTAGCCGAAGAGCTTCAGTAGCCCAAGCCCGGTCATCATTCCGATCACCGGAGGCAAATGGAGCACTGTGTGGCCCAGCACGGCCATGCAAATGGTCGCTATGAACAGGCCGATGACGACCCAGGCGCCCTCACGAAGCTCAGCTTCCTCTGAAATGGATCCCGGCTGATCCGTTGACACGGCGAAGCTCAGCAAGCCGGCCGTGACGACCCAGTTGACCACCGAGGGGACGACGAGCGCGAAGAACTCGTGAAACTGCACGTGCCCTGCCTGCCACACCATGAGCGTCGTAATATCGCCGAAAGGGCTGAACGCACCGCCTGCATTGGCAGCCACGACGACGTTCACGCAGCCGACGACCACGAAGCGGCGATTCTGCCCGCCAACGGCCATCACCACGGTCGCCATGAGCAAGGCGGTCGTCAGATTGTCGGCGACGGGTGACATGATGAACGCGAGCGCGCCGGTGACCCAGAACAACGTCCGCAACGAGAACCGCTGCGCGACCAGACGGGCGCGCAGCACGTCGAAGACGCCACGTTCGTCCATCGTATTGATGTAGGTCATTGCGGCCAGCAAGAATAGAAACAGCTCGACGAATTCCAGCAGACCGTGCCGGACCAGCTCCTCGACCGCTTCGGCATTGCCGAGCTCCGCGTAGGCGAGCGCGACAAGTATCCAAACGATACCAGCGGCAACCATGACGGGCTTGGACTTGCGCAGATGTATCGTTTCCTCGCCGATCACCAACGCATAGGCGACGATGAAAACGACAAGCGCGACGATTCCGGTCCAGTGCGCCGTCAGATCGGGCTGTTGAGCCAGATCCTGCGCCGCTGCAGGCACGGCGACTATCGCGAGCAGGCTTGCGGGTGCGAGAGCCCGGAACTTCGATCGAATCTGCATGGCACTCCGAGTTCAACCACTCTCCATCTCTCGACGCGGAGCTAATCGATCGCGACGAGAATATCGTCCAGGTATGCCTCTTTCAGCTCCGCCCATTCGAGCCTCAGCCACGGCGTAAACCGGTCCGCGGAAGCCGCCAGCTCGGCGTCGAGGCTTTCAACGTCGACGAATCGCCAGTCGGCTACCTCGTTGAGGTTCACGTCGAGATCCCCTTCGTGGTGTCCGTAATAAACCCAGCAGAACTCACGCTCCGAACCTAGGGAGCCGTACTTTGCATTGTATTTGAACTTATACAGATAGGTCAGCGGACAATCGATGCCGAGCTCTTGCGCCAGACGGCGTTTGACGGCCTGGTCCATCGTCTCCCCGACCCTAGGGTGAGAGCAGCATGTATTCGACCAATAGTTCGGCCACAACGGTTTCTCCGAGCTTCGCTTTTGAAGCAACAGCTCATTGCGGCTGTTGAAGACGAATATCGAGAATGCCCGATGCAGTATTCCCAAGCCCGCGTGACATTCGCCTTTACTCTTCGCTCCAATTTCGCGATCCTGCTCGTCGACGAGAATCAGCTCTTCGGCGGAGTCGGAGACGACTGCTCTACGACCCATCGAGAGCACCGCCGAGCTCGACTTCGATGGCCTGAAACCCCGCTTCCCGGATCGCCCTGGCTACGGGCTTGGTGTCGCCGTCGCAAAGTGCGATCACTGAGCCGCCGCCGCCGCCGCCGGTCAACTTGGCGCCCAGCGCGCCGTTGGCGCGCGCGATGGCGACGAGCTGCTCGAGCTGAGGTGTCGACACTTGCAGAGCGTTGAGCATGCCGTGGCAGATATTCATCAGCTTGCCGAGCGCAGGCAGATTCTGATCTTGAATCGCTTGCACGCCCCGCAAGGCGAGCCCGTCGATCTGGTCGAATATGCGCTCGTAGAGCTTGCGATCCTGCCGCCAGGCATCACCGACGCGCGCCACCGTTCGAGCGGTCAGACCTTCCGATCCGGTGATGCCGATGACGATTGGAAGCGGCTTCTCGATGTTCAAGGGCTCGACCAAAGGCGGTTGACCCATCCGATAGACGAGCGCTCTGCCGTAGCAGGCGATCGTGTTGTCGATGCCGCTCGGGCGACCGTGCGCAAGCTTCTCCGATTCGAATGCGAGGCGATTGACCTCCGAATCGTCCAAACCGAGCTCGAAGTGCTTGTCCAGAGCTCGGACGATGGCGACCGCCATCGCGGCCGAGCCGCCGAGACCCATGCCTCTAGGCATGTCCGGGAACACCTCGATACGCATGCTGCGGCCGCTCAGGCCGAGCTCGTCGAGGACCGCTCCGGCAGCGCGCTCGAAAGACCTTCGGTCCTGAGGGTTGCGCGCAAGCTCATACTCGACCCCCCAGCGGGGAATCATCAGATGGATTCCCTCATCGCAATCCTCGACCTGGGCACGGATCACCAACGGCACAGGCGCGGCGATCGCGTGTCGGCCGTAGACGACCGCGTGCTCGCCGAGGATCACGACCTTGCCGTAGCCGACACCCATCTTGGCTTCGTCGACGCGGCGCGCCTGCAATGCGCGGCTCGGCTGGCTCTCCTGCCCGGTCAGCTCGGCGACGATTTCCCGCGCCTTCCAGACCTTGATTTCGCCGCTTTGCACGAGACGATCCAATACCTCGTCGAATACCCGCTGCGGCGTCCCCGCCGCCGTGACGACACTGCGCGCGTGAAGCATCATATGGCCTTTCTGAATCCCCTCGGTGGCCAGCGCGCGAATGGCCGCGAAGTTCTGCGCCAGTCCGACTGCGGCCATGATTTCCGCGAGCTCGGTGGCCGATTCCACGGACAGAAGCCGCATATTCAACGCGACCGTAGGATTGGTTTCCTGTTGCGTCCCAACGATGCCGACCTTTATCGGCAGCTCTATGCTGCCGCACAAGTTGCCCTGCTCGTCCGCCTTCCACGTCGTCAGAGACGTGTATCGCCCTCCGCGCGCGGCATAGGCGTGGGCACCTGCTTCGATCGCGCGCCAGTCGTTGCCGGTGGCGATCGCCACGGCATCGATGCCGTTCATGATGCCTTTGTTGTGCGTCGCGGCTCGATAAGGATCGACGGTGGCAAAGTCTGCCGCGAGAATAATTCCGTCACGTGCCTGCTCTCCGGTGTAGCCACGGCCCGCGAGCGCGTCGACGGGGATCCGGCAAGCGGCGCGCGCGAGCGCCCGGTCCGTCAGATTCGACAGGATCCGCAAGAACACCTCGCCACCCGTGATCGACTCGATCAGCGGCGCAACGCCTTCGCACATCCCATTGACCAGGTTCGCTCCCATCGCATTGCGGGTATCGACGAGCAGATGCACGACCAGCATCGGTTTGCCCGACGACGGCAGCGGATGCACGAACATCTCCAGGTCACGCGCGCCCCCCCCTCGAGCGACCATGTTCGGGTGGAAGCTGTTGGCTAGATTAACGATGTCTTGAACCTGCAGCTTGAGCGCGCGTTTGGCCGCCTCGATGTCAGGAACGTTTACGATCTGGATCTGACCGATGAGCACGGGATCCGTCGCCTGTGCCTCGAAGCCTCCAAACTCTCCGATCAGCTTGCCCGCTGAGCTCACCGCGGCAACGACCGACGGCTCCTCCACCGCCATTGGAACGATATAGCGCTTGCCGTTGACGCACAGGTTCATGCCGAGGCCCAGAGGCAGGCCCATCACGCCGACGACGTTCTCGATCATCTTGTCGGCAGCCTCGAGATCCAGCGTGTGCTCGCCCGTCACGAGCGCCCGCAGATCCTCGGGCGTGAGGATGTCGCGCTCGGCGACGGCTTTGAGGCGCTCCTGCACGCTGAGCTTGTAGAACTCGGGGATTCTCATTCGCTCCTTACTCACTCTGCTCTCTCCCTAATGACGAGCCCGGAGGGATCTACGGATAGCTTCAGGATACGAGCCACCGGCCGCGCGGCGCTCGCGAATGCCTCGAGCGCTTCCGGATCGGCCGCGAACGCGATGCCCATGTCGCCCCCGCCGGCACCGCTGATCTTGTACGCGATACCGTGCCGGGCGGCGCAGGCCGCGACCTGCCGGTGCTGTCCGGTCACGATGTCGGCGCCGATGCGCTCCCCGAGCTTCTCGAGATGCCGCCCGTATTCGGCCATCGCTTCGAGAAACCCGTGCGAGTCGTCCGCCAGCACGGCCTCGATGCCTTCCGTAGCGAGCCGCTTGAGCTCTCCGATGGCGGCCAAAGCGTCCGCCGGCCTCGAAGCCCGCCAGGCGCCGAATTGCCTCAGCAGGCTCGGGGTTTCAGCCGGCTGGCCGGTGCAAACCGCCACGAATCCTACACTCTTCGGCAAGCCGACTGAACTCATTCTCGCCTCGCCGCTCGCCTCCAGTCGGTAAGCGACGACCCCGCCGAGACGGCTCGTCGCGACGTCGAGGCCGCTTCCGAGGCCGCTTTGCAGCCGGCGGTGCAGCGCCGCCAGCGCTGCGGATTCCGGGTCCTCCGAGGCGGGGTCCGCATACCGGGTCCAGACGCCCGCCCATGCGACCAGCGCGGCGGCGCTCGACCCGAGACCGAGCTTGGCGCCCGCGTGGTACAGCGCGCTCGAGTCCAATGTGCCGCGCCAGGCCCGCGGCACGGCGAGCGGCCACCGCTCGGCGACCCGATCGACCAGATCGACGCCGCTGCTGGCGCCGGGAGCGAACGCGAGCTGCTTCGACTCTGCCGCTCGTGTGTGCAGGCGGCAGTGTGCTCCGGTAGAGGATGCAATCTCCGCCGAGCATCGGCGGTCGACGGCCATGGCCAGCGCCGGGCCGCCGGACAGCACGGCGTACTCCCCCAGAACTACGAGCTTGCCCGGCGCGCTCGCTTCAACGATCATCGGCCGGGCCCCGGCGTCCCGGACGACCTCCAAGCCGACTCGACCGGCCGCGCCCCCGGGCCGAGCCCGCTGACGATGATCTCGAGCACGCCCGGGAGATCGGACAATGCCTCAGTCACTCGCGACGTGGCTTCCGGAAGGCACACGGCTTTGAGCTGAGGTCCCGCATCGATCGTGAAGAAGACCGGAACGCCGTGACGCTGCAGATCGCGGATAGCCTCGATGCAGACGAGCGTGGCGGCGTTCCAATACACGAGCGGCGGCCGGCTCGTCATCGCCAAAGCGTGCATCTTCAGGCAACTATGCTCCGCGAGCGTACCCAGGCGCGCGAAGTCCCGGCTCGAGATCGCCTCCTTTGCGCCGGCGACGTCCGCCTCGCTGCGGTCGATCCAGCTTGAGTAGTAGGGCGAGCTCGCAGCGGATCTTTGCATGCCGCTGCTCGAACCGACCTCTTTGGGTTTCCTTGCGGTCAGGGCGATCACCACCGTCAGCGGCCAATCCTCCGCTGACAGCAGTGGCTCAGCGAAGCTGTCGCGGCCGTCGGGCGCGCGACCGGCATGCATCGCGACGAACCCTCCGAAGAGCGAGCGCGCCGCCGATCCCGACCCGCGCCGCGCAAACCGGCTCAGGTCCTCCGGAGGAGGATCGAGCCCGAGCGCGTCGGCAGCGGCGCAAACGAGCGCCGCGAACCCGGATGCCGACGATGCCAGCCCGGCACCCGTCGGAAAACTGTTGCGGCTGACGACGCTGGCGCGAGCGCTAGCCCCGGCTTCGAGCCGAAGGACGTCCAGGCATCGCGACACGCGCTCGAGCCCCGCAGCGTCGGCGATGCCGTTCAGCAGCAAGCTGTCCGCCGCGAGCGACGAATCGAAAGTCACCTCGGTTTCGGTCCAGAGCGCTTCCAGCGTGATGGAGACGGATCCCACGGCGGGAGTGTTCAAGCGCGTATCGGATTTTCCCCAGTACTTGATGAGCGCGATGTTTGCGTTTGCGCGCGCAGTCGATCGCGCGGGCTGATCGAGCGGAATTGTCATGCGGCTACCGCCGGCCGGAAGCCCGGCTCGAGAGCGCGAGAGACTCTTGGCGGCTCAACGGCAGACCGGTGCTGGCGATATTGAACAGCAGCCGCAGCGCGCCGTCGCTGACTTGAGCGACGCTGGTCACCAGCACGGTGGCGCGTACGCTTCGACGCGAGATCTTGACCCGGTCTCCGGAAACGTAGTGCGGATTCCTCCAGATCTTCTGAAGAGTCAGCACGGCGAGCCCGATGGCCCACACGCAAAAGCGCCGTATGCCGGACTCGCGGATTGGAATCTGAGCGGTGTACTCCAACGCGTTGCGCAGGTGATGATGTGCAATCCCGATCAAATGCTCGAGCCCCATCCGGTACTCGGGCGTTTCATAAAGCTGCTCGAGCCTCGACAGATCGAAATCGCCGTCACCGAAGACGGATCTCGGCAGCCAGCAAGTCTGCGCCCGCCGGTCCTCCCATATGTCCTTGAGGATGTTGGTCATTTGCAGGCCCTGACCGAAAGACAGCGATAGACGCATGAGCTCGCTACGCTTGTGACTCAGCTCGGGGCAATGCGAGCAAAACAGCTCCGTCAGCATTTCACCGACGACGCCGGCGACGACATAACAGTAAGCCGCCATCTCTTCCAGATCCGTGAGACCGTCCAGGCTCTTATTGCGCTGAAATCTCGGCATGCCCGAGCACATTCGGCTCACACAACGGGTGATCGCGGCTCGCTCCTCGGCCGAGAACGTCGCCGTGACGCGAATGACTCGATCCGCGTTGACGACGAGCTCTCGCTCAGCCGCAAGCGTGTCCTTGGACAGCTGTGGCGCGAGCTCTCTCGCGAATTCGATCGGGCACGACTCGCCTCTCACGACCGCAACGAGCCGGCGATGAAATCGCGACTTCTTGGCGTTTTCCAAGAGGGTATCGTCTTCGATGGTATCGGCAAGACGGCAAAGGAGATAGGCGTTCGCGACGACGCTCGCGAGCGCGCGCGGAAGTGCCGGAATAGTCAAGGCGAAGGTGCGTGACACGCCGTCGAGCAGCCGCGCTTGGAAATCGAGGTCAGATTGATATTGAAGCGAGTATCGGCTCGATTCAGAGTTCACTCTGCGCAGGTCGTGCACGCGTTTCGGTGTTAGGATGGCCGGTGATGATAGCACGGAGTCCTTCCGAAACGTTTTCACGGCGCCTGGATCATTATCGAAGCAGCGTCGACAGAAGGCTCGCGCTAGCACTGGACGATCACCGGATTCCGCCGCAACTCAAGCAGGCAATCGAATACTCCGTGCTCGGGCCGGGCAAGCGGGTTCGTCCGTTGCTCACCTACGCAACCGGCGAGCTGTTCGGCATCGAACAGCCGCCGCTCGACGCGATCGCCGCAGCGATAGAGCTCGTGCACGCCTATTCGCTCGTGCACGACGACTTGCCCGCGATGGACAATGACGATCTGCGCCGTGGGCGGCCGACGACACATCGGGCCTTCGGCGAGGCCATAGCGATACTCGCAGGCGACGGGCTGCAAGCGCTCGCTTTCGAGATCCTCTGCTGCGATCGCAGCCTCGCCGACCGTCCGCAGCAGCAGATCAGGGTCATCACCTGGCTCGCTCGCGCCGCCGGCCCGGCGGGCATGGTCGGCGGGCAGACTTTGGACATCGGCGCCGAGGGGCGGAAGCTCGAGGAGCCTGCGCTCGAGGACATTCACCGCAGAAAAACCGGCGCGCTGATCAAGGCGGCCGTGATGATGCCGGCCGAGCTCATCGGTGCAACGTCTGCATCATGGGACTTGCTGGAGCGCTTCTCCACGGATCTCGGCATTCTATTTCAGATTCGAGACGACTTGCTGGAAGTCGAGCAGAACACCGAAACGCTGGGCAAAAACGCCGCGTCGGACTCGATCAATCAGAAATCCACCTATCCGTCGGTGCTCGGTGTCACGGCGGCTCGTGAGCGGGCCGATATGCTGCACGCCCGAGCGGTCGCCGCACTCGACGGCATGGGACCGCAGGCGGCGTCGCTGCGCTGGGTTACGGACTACATCCGCGGACGCTCGAGCTAGCCTGCCGGCTCATGATGAGAGATCCGGGAAAACGTAGGTTTTGAATTGCTCGCGCAAGGCGAGCTTCGAGATCTTTCCCGTCGCCGTGTGTGGAATGGTGTCCACGACCGCGACATCGTCCGGTACCCACCAATCCGCGACTCTTCCCTCGAACCAACCCAGGAGCTCCAGCTTGTCTACGCAGCGGTCTTCGCGCGGAACGACGACCAGCAGAGGGCGCTCGCCCCATTTGTCGTGGCGGATCGCGATCACCGCGGCCTCGGCGACGTCGGGATGGCCGAGGGCGAGATTTTCGAGCGCGATCGAGCTGATCCATTCGCCGCCGGACTTGATGACGTCCTTGGTCCGGTCGGTAATCTCGAGCAACCCTTTGGGATCGATGGTCGCGACGTCACCGGTCGAGAACCAGCCGTCGTCGTCGCTCGAAGCCGTCCCGTCTTCTCGGTAGTACCCGTCGCAAACCCAGAATCCCCGAACCTTCAGGTCACCGAAAGCTTCGCCGTCCCACTCGAGCTCCGTACCGTTGTCGTCGACGATTTTGATATCCACACCGAAGGGCGCTCGGCCCTGCTTGAGCCTGAGCTCGTCCCGCAGACCTTCCTCGGCGCCATCGGCGGGAGGCGGTGGGGTATTCACGGTTCCGAGCGGGCTGGTCTCGGTCATTCCCCAGGCGTGCCGGGTGACGACGCCGTGTTTGTCCTCGAACTCCCGCATGATGCTCAGCGGGCATGCCGCACCGCCGACGATCGTTCGCTCGAGGCTCTGCACGGTCTTACCGGATTCTCTGAGGTAGTTCAGCAGCCCGAGCCACACGGTCGGAACCCCGAGCGCGACCGTGACCGCCTCGTCTTCGATGAGTCGGTGCAGTGTCTGGCCATCGGCCATCTTCGGGCCGGGCAATACCAGCTTCGCACCGGTGATCGGACATGAATACGGCATTCCCCAGGCGTTGACATGAAACATCGGCACGACCGGGAGGACCACGTCTCGCCCCGAAAGCCCCATGGCATCGGGCATGACGCTCGCGTAGGCGTGCAACACGGTCGAACGATGGCTATACAGCACTCCCTTGGGCTTGCCGGTCGTGCCGGACGTGTAGCAGAGCACGCACGCGGAGCTCTCGTCGAGGTCCGGCCAAGCGAAGCTCGTCGACTGTTCCGAGATGAGCTCCTCGTAGCTATGCAGCGACGCGATTTCCCCGAGTGGCGGCTCCGCGCACGCGCCCAGAACGACGTAGTGCTCGACCGTCGGCAGTTTCGGGACGAGCGTCGTCACGAGCGGAAGAAACGCGGCATCGAAGAACAACGCCCGGTCTTCGGCATGGTTGATGATGTAGACGAGATGCTCGGCGAAAAGTCGTGGATTCACGGTATGCAGGACATATCCCGCGCAGGACGCGCCGTAGTAGAGCTCCAGATGCCGGTGATCGTTCCATGCCAAGGTTCCGACGCGGTCGCCGGCCTTCAATCCGAACTGCGCCAAGGCGCCGGCCAGCTGATTCGCCCGCATGAAGACTTGCGAATAGCAGCAGCGGCGCACTCCCTGATCGGCCGTGACGGACACGACCTCGGCCTCCCCGTGGTGGCGTTCGGCGTGCCGCATGATCTCGGTAATCGTGAGGGGCAACGCCATCATTTTTCCGCGCACGTCCATCTCCTCGTAGCGATATCCATCTCAGGATACGCGTGGCCGTGAACTATAGCGCTCGGAATCTGGAGGCGACCAAGCGGGGCTTGGCGGCGGAACTAACCGGCGCGTCGCGACGCCGGCGGCGGCCGCATCGATGCAGCGCGCCGCCGGCATGGGCTAGCGACAGTACCGACCGTGGCGGTGACCGTGCCTGTAGCCTCGATCGTAGGCAAGACGCCGATCAAACGACCGATGACGATATGCGCGCGGGGGCGCGTAGTACCGTGGCGACGCGTAAGCGACGCCACCCCATCGATGGCCATGATCGACGTAGAGCCGCGGCGGTGCCCGACGATGATCCGCCACATAGGCGAGCTCACCCAGTGCGGCGCCGATGACGGCACCGGCAACCACGTAGCGCACCGCGTCGCCGTGATCTGCCTTGGCGGCGTTGCCCGACATCGACAAACCGATAGCCGTACCAGTGATCATGATATTTCGCAACATTGCACTACTCCTCTCTTTAGTCTTTAGCTCATCGCCAGACTAGAGGGGCACGACTGAATCCAACCTGAACCCCGAAAAGGAAAGGCGAGAATGGCGAACGCTGCGGGTCGACGTTTGACAGAATGCCGTCGTCGACGCGAGGCAGGGCTGGACCCCGCGCGCCGGCTGTTCGATAATCGGGCGCATGCGCGCTTTTTCGACCCGGGAAGTCGCGGAGCTAGTCGGGAAGTCTCAGGAGCGCGTGCGCTACGTCGCTCGCGCGGGCTTCGTTTCCCCAGAGAAAACTCCGGGCGGCCGCTACCGCTTCTCGTTTCAGGATCTCGTGTTGCTGCGCGCAACGAAAACGCTCGAGGGCTCGGCGCCGAGCTCGCGAAGCATGTGGCGCGCGTTGCGTGCGGTCCGCGACCAGCTACCGCCCGGGCGCCCGTTGAGCTCAGTCAGGGTCATCGCCGCGGACGGCAGAATCCTGGTCAGAGAGGGCGACTCGGCCTGGGAGGCCGAAACCGGTCAAACGGTTTTCGACTTCGCCAAGGCTCATGTCGCCGGACCGATCTCGTCAGTATCCGCGACGCACAAGCTCGTCCACGCCGATACGGCGGAGTACTGGTTCGACCGGGGCTTGAGGTTCGATCGCGCCGGCTCGCACGACGCGGCAGCCGCTTGCTACCGCAGGGCCGTGTCGCTCGAACGTTCCGAGGTGAACTCGCGAATCAATCTCGGACGCCTGCTGCACGACAGGGGCAGCCTCGACGAAGCCGAAACGCTCTATAGAGAGGCGCTGCGGATCGAGCCCGACAACGCCGTCGCGGCCTTCAATCTCGGCGTGGTGCTCGAGGATCAGGGCAAGCTGGAAGCAGCCTTGGCCAGCTACCGTTGCGCCGTGCTCGCCGACCCGGAGCTTCCCGACGCCCACTACAATCTCGCGCGGCTGTATGAGTTTTCCGGAGACGCGGACAGCGCAGCTCGGCACCTGACCCGCTTTCACGCTTTGACGCGGGAGCGCAGCGAATAACGCGGCCTCTTTCGCCCAGGACCCGCCCGCCCGCACTTGGGTGAACGCCGAATACCGGCTATGCTTCGGAGAAAGCCCAGGATCCCCGGGGACGGAACACAGGCGCTACGATCGATAACGACTCTGTCGTGCGCTCAGGCCGCACCTGCCGCCCGCGGCGCTCCATCCATCGCTCCCGCGGGAGATATAGAGAGAGGATAGATACCGGCATGAAGCAGGACTACGCCGAGATTCGCGAGCTACTGGTCGCCAAGCGGGAGGAGCTCGCGCACCGGCTGGAGCGTATCAAAGAGAATCTGACGGCCGGCCGCAGCGCCGACTCCCAGGAGCAAGCGCAAGAGCTGGAGAATGCGGAGGTCGTCGACGCGCTCGGCAATGAAGCACGCTTGGAGCTGAGCAAGGTCGCCCGCGCGCTCGACCAGATGAAGAACGGCACCTACGGGACCTGCGTCAGCTGCAACGAAGATATTCCGCTGGCGCGCCTCGAGGCCCATCCGTTTGCCGACCGCTGCATCCGTTGCGCAACGGCGGAAGAGCGTCGGGGTGCGCGCTAGCCCGCAGACACGCCCACTCTCCCCCGATGCTCCCAGGCGAGTAGCAGCTCTGCCCACTCGGCGCGAGCGCTTTCGGTGGCCCGGAATTTGATCGGGCCGAAACCGCGAATCTGTTCCGGAAGGCGCGCGAGCTGCAACGCAAGCTCGAATCGAGGCTCATCGAGCTCCAGCTCGAACCGGCTCATCAGATCCTCGTAGTCGCGGATCAGCCGCCGCTCGAGGCGACGCTCGGTCGAGTAGCCGAAAATATCCAGAGGGCCGCCGCGAAGGAATCGAAGCCCTGCGAGCATCCGCAACAACGGCAGTATCCAGCCACCGAAAGCGTGTTTTCTCGGCAGCCCGGTGGCCGTATCCGTGCCCGCCAGTAGCGGCGGAGCCATGTGAAACGTCAGCCTCAGATCACCCTCGAACTCGTCCTTGAGACGTTCGAGAAAGCCGGCCTGGGTAAACAGGCGGGCGACCTCGTATTCATCCTTGTAGGCCAGCAGCTTGAAATACGCTCGAGCGACCGCTTTCGACAACTCGACGCTACCCGGCCGGACCCCTGTTTCTCGCCGCCGAACACGGTCGACCCAATGCTCGTAGCGCGCCGCATAGACGGCGTTCTGGTAGTCCCCCAACAGCCCTTTGCGGTGTTCGACGATGTCTCCGAGTGAATCGAACCGTGGCGCCCTCCCCGGCTTGCCGCTCGACGCTGCCGGCGCCGCAACCGAATTCCAGGCGATCTGCCTCCCGAGCAGCAGCGCGCGACGGTTGCGGGGCACGTCGATGCCGAGCACCTCTATGGCGCGCTCGAGTGCCGCGGCGGATACCGGCAGCAGGCCGTGTTGCAATGCCACGCCGAGCAGCAGGATGTTCGCGGCCAGCGCGTCGTCGAGCAGAGCCTGCGCGACGCCCGTCGCGTCGACCGCGTGAACCGCGCCGGCACCGGCCGCCTCATGCAGCGTAGCCAGGAGACTCTGCAACGGGTACTCGATATCGCGATCGTGGATGAACTCCGGCGGCAACTCCTCGTTTGTGTTTGCGACGACCGTGGAGCGCGCTTTGGACAGCCGGGTCACCGACGCTTCGCCGGCGGCAACCATCAAATCACAGCCGAGCAGCACGTCGGCTGCGTGCTCTGGGATGCGAGCGCCATGCAGGGCCGAGTCGCTATCCGCGATTCGAACGTGCGACAAGACCGCGCCGAATTTTTGCGCCAGGCCGGTTTGATCAAGGCCCCTTACGGCCTTCCGCTCGAGATGGGCCGCTAGAGCGATGAGCTTGCTCGCGGTGACGACACCGGTTCCGCCGATACCGGCGACGAGCACGTTGTATGGGACGGCACACGGCGCCGCCGCGGGTTCGGGCGGCACGGCACCGTCATCCCGGAGCCGCCGGCGCGGCTTCGAGTTGGACACGGTAACGAAGCTCGGACAGAACCCCTGCAGGCAACTGAAGTCGCGGTTGCAGGCGGATTGATCGATCGTACGCTTGCGCCCGAGCTCGGTCTCCAATGGCCTCACGGCGAGACAATTCGACTTGTCGTTGCAATCGCCGCAGCCCTCGCAGACATCCTCGTTGATGACGACGCGCTGCGCCGGCTCGGGCAGCAGATGTTGCTTGCGGCGACGCCGCAGCTCTGCGGCGCAGGTCTGATCGTAGATCAGGGCCGACACGCCGCGGTGCTTGCGCAGCTCACGCTGCACCCTATCCAATTCTTCACGGGGGAAGACGCCGACGGCCGGCGGCAGCCCGGCGCGATCGGCATACCCACCCGGGTGATCGGTAACGATGACGACCCGGCCGACGCCCTCCGCAAGCAGCTGTTGCGCTATTTGAGCGGGCGAATATCCACCCTCGATCGGCTGACCGCCCGTCATCGCCACGGCACCGTTGTATAGGATCTTGTAGGTGATGTTGACTCGAGCCGCGACCGCGGCCCGAATCGCGAGCACGCCGGAGTGCGTATATGTGCCGTCACCGAGGTTCTGAAATACGTGCTCGGTCCCGACAAAGCGAGCTTGCCCGATCCATGTGGCGCCTTCGGCGCCCATCTGCGTGAACGTATGGGTTTGCCTCCCCATCCACGAGGCCATGAAATGACAGCCGATGCCCGCAATTGCGCGGCTTCCATCGGGAACACGGGTCGACGTGTTGTGAGGGCAGCCCGAGCAAAAATGCGGTAAGCGCCCCGGGTTGCCCGGAATCAGGCGCTCCGCGCGCTCCGTGTCCTTGATGAGAGCGGCAACGCGCTCGGCAAGCCGGGCGTCGGTCGACAGCCGCTCGAGGCGCGCACCCATCACACGGGCCACAAGGCCCGCGCCGAGCTCGCCCGTTGAGGGCAGCATCGGCACGCCGTGCTCATCGCACTTTCCGATGACGAGCGGCCTGCGCGTAGCAGGCCAATCGTACAGCTGCTCCTTGATCTGAGCCTCGACGACGCCGCGCTTCTCCTCGACGACGAGAATCTCCTCGAGCCCCGCGGCAAAACCCTTCAATCCTTCCGGCTCGAGCGGCCAGCTCATTCCAAGCTTGAAAACGCGCAGTCCGATCTCGGCGGCGTGGTCATGCTCCATGCCGAGCATGCTCAAGGCTTCCATGACGTCACAGTAGGCCTTACCCGTCGCGACTATGCCGAGACGAGGTTGCTTCGGCTCGATGACGACACGGTTCAGCCGATTCGCTTTCGCGAATGCCAGCGCCGCGGCCAATTTGTGAGTATGCAGCCGCCGCTCCTGCGCCAACGGCGGATCGGGCCAGCGAATGTTGAGTCCATCCTCCGGGAGCTCCAGATCCGGCGTGATGAACGTCGAGCCCGCATCGGTGAGCCTTACCGTCTGTGAGGCGTCCGCGGTTTCCTGAATGACCTTGAAACCGACCCAACAGCCGCTGAAGCGAGACAACGCGAAGCCGGCGAGGCCGAGCTCGATGAGCTCGCGCACGTCCGCCGGGTTCAACACGGGCATCATCGCGTCGATGAAGCTGTACTCGCTTTGCTGCGGCAGCGTCGAAGACTTGCAGGCGTGATCGTCTCCAGCCGCTACGAGCACTCCGCCGTAGCGCGCCGAGCCTGCGGCATTCCCATGCTTGAACGCATCGCCGGAACGATCGACTCCGGGGCCCTTGCCGTACCACAAGCTGAATACTCCGTCGAAGCGAGCATCGCCGAAGAGACCGGCTTGCTGCGACCCCCAAACCGACGTGGCGGCAAGCTCCTCGTTGAGGCCGGGCTCGAAGTGAATATTCGCCGAGCCGAGCTGCTTGCCCGCGCGCCACAGCTCTCGATCGAGCCCGCCGAGCGGAGAGCCGCGGTATCCCGAAACGAAACCCGCCGTGCGCAAGCCGGCAGCGCGATCCCGGCGACTCTGCAACAGCAGTAACCTCACCAGCGCCTGCAAGCCCGTTAGCAACACGGGCTCAGCGTCGAATCGCTCGTAGGCGCCAAGCGGCTCGAGCTCGCGCAACGTGGTCTTGTGGGCGCCGGCCGTCATGGATCCGGATAGTCGTTCAGCGATCTCACAAACAGATCGCGATCGACGTTGGCGCCGCTCAGTACCACGCCGATACAGACGTGGTCCGGCGGAACGCCGGCCAGAACCGCCGCCAATGCGGTCGCGCCGGACGGCTCCAGCGCGAGCTTCAAGTAGCGTGCCGCAAACGCCATCGCGTGCGCGACCTGAGCATCGGTGACGGGGAGCGCGGCGGTGAGGAGCTCGCGATTGATGGCGAACGTGATCGCGCCGGGCGACGGCGTCATGAGCGCGTCGCATGTCGTCTTGGCGTGATTCAGGATCACTTGCCGGGTGCCGGCGGCCAGCGACAGCGCGGTATCGTTATAGGCTTGCGGCTCGACGGCATAGACCCGGCATTCCGGAAACGCGGCAGTCACGGCGGTGCCCGACCCGGCAACCAATCCTCCACCGCCGCAGGGCACGAACAAACCGTCGAGCGGCAGACGCCGGCGGCGCGCGAACGCCGCGAGCTCCAAGCCGACGGTGCCCTGGCCCGCAATGATGTCGGCATGATCGAATGCGGGCACCAGAGCCGCGCCGCGCTCCTCGGCGATGCTCGCGGCTATCCGCTCACGATCCTCCTTGTAGCGATCATATAGGACGATCTCGGCTCCCAGCGCGCGCGTGTTGAATTGTTTGATCTTCGGCGCGTCCCGCGGCATTACGATCGTGGCCGGGACGTCGAGCCACTTTGCCGCCATCGCGACTCCCTGCGCATGGTTGCCGGAAGAAGAAGCGACCACGCCTGCTTCCCGTTCCGTGCGACTCAAGCGAAGCAGGCGATGAAGAGCGCCGCGGATCTTGAAACTGCCGCCGTGCTGCAGGGATTCGGCCTTGACGAGCACGCGACATCCGACGCGCGCGTTGAGGGTCTCGCTCTCGAGCACCGGCGTGGCTATCAACCAATCGGAAAGCCGCGCGTCAGCTTCTTCGACATCCGCCACCGTCGGCAGCAAGGCGTTCATCAGCTAACGGCACCGAGCGGCCGCGCTGCTCGTCGGGCGTCCCGCAAAGCCGCTGTCGCGGCCATGTCGGACCATGAGATAGGTTCCAATCGTCATACTTGCTGGCGCCGATAGCGCCGTCTATAGTCAATCGTGACGGTACCCCTTCGGGGTTTGAAAGGGAACACGGTTCAAGCGTCGACCGCTCAAAGCCGTGGCTGTACCCGCAACTGTATGCGGCTAGCTCGCCGTTCAATCTCTGCCACTGGGCGTTTGCGCCTGGGAAGGCGAAGGGCCGAGCAGCGAGCCGCAAGCCAGGAGACCTGCCGTCGAGTCGTCCATCCGGGGGGCGGGCCACCTCATCGGAGCGGTCACACCGCAGTGGCGACACCGGCAGCGCTGTCGGTGTGCGATATGCGATCGCTTTAGGAAAAACCGCCGCATTCACCCGACAGCCGCCAGTCTCGAAGAACTGGAGGTGTATCGGTGGACGCCGCGGACCCAATCGCAATACGCGGAGCCTCGACGGCACGCGCCGCACGGCTCTCGTCGATATCGATGGTCGCTCGCATCGCGGGCGTCGCATTGCTCGCAACCGCTTCGCTTTCTGCGTTTGCGGCGTCGCCGCCGCAACGCATCGTTTCGATGAACGTCTGCACCGACCAGCTCGTGTGGCGGATTGCGCGTCGCTCGCGCATCGCGTCCTTGTCGTTCATCGCCGCCGATCCCAGAACCTCGGCGATCGCGCATGAGATCGGCGAGCTGCATCTCAACCACGGCATCGCCGAGGAGGTGCTGTCGCTGAACCCCGACCTCATCGTGACAGGGGCCTTCGGCTTTCGCCCGACCGTGGCGGTGCTGCGGCGCCTGGGTTATGCCGTCGTCGAGCTGCCCATGGCCGAGCAGCTCACGGACGTCATCGCGAGCATCGCGCATCTCGGGGAGGTCTTGCAGGAGCCCTCTAGAGCTGAAGCGCTGACCCGGCACTTCGAGCAAGAGCTCGGCCGCTTGACCTATGGCGGCGACGGACCGCGGCCGTTGTTCGTCAACTACGACGCCAACGGCTGGACGACGGGGCAAACCGGCCTGCTCGCCGACATCGTTCACCGCGCCGGCTTATCGACGTCCGGCGACAGGCTCGGGTTCGAATCTTCGAATCGCATCAGCGTGGAGACCTTATTGCTGCTCGCGCCAGACCTGGTCGATCTGGGCTACGCTTGGGACGATCCACCCGCGTTGGCTTCGGAGCAGCACCGTCACCCGGCGGTTCGCGCGGTGTTACAGCACACCCCAAAGATAGACATTCCGGACAGCGCATGGCTATGCGGCGGTCCGCACAGTCTCGACGCGCTCGAGCAGCTGCGCGGCGCCCGCGAGGCGCTCGTCGAATCGCGGCAAGAGCCGCGGTGGTGAGAGCGTGGTCTTACCCGAGCCTACTTGCCGGTCTGAGCTTGGCGACGCTGCTCGCTTTCGCTTGCTCGCTGCTGGTCGGCCCTTCAGGGATCGGTCTCGGCGAATTGATCGCCGTGCTGCGATCCGGCGAGACGAGCACGGTCTCGCTGATACTCTGGGAGATCAGGCTACCGAGAGCCTTGCTGGGGACGCTGATCGGCGCGAGCCTGGCGCTGTCAGGCGCGAGCTTGCAGGGTTATCTGCGCAATCCGCTCGCGGAGCCCGGCATCATCGGCGTTTCCAATGCCTCTGCCCTCGGCGCGGTCATCGCCATCTATACCGGCTTGTCGTTGCGTTACCCGCTGACCCTGCCACTGTTCGCAATCGCCGCGTCGCTGATCGCGGTGCTGATCCTGCAATCGCTTGCCCATGCGGGCCGCTCCTTGACTTTGATTCTTGCGGGCGTTGCCATATCGAGCCTCTGCGGAGCGTTGACGTCGTTGGCACTTTCTTTGTCGCCAAATCCATTCGCTTCCTTGGAGATCGTCTTTTGGCTGCTCGGATCGATCACCGACCGCAGCATGACGCACTTGTGGCTGATGCTTCCGTTCACCGTCGTCGGCTGGAGCCTGCTGGCGCTGAGCGCACGACCGCTGGACGCGCTGAGCCTCGGCGCGGAGACCGCCATCAGCCTCGGTATCGACATGTCACGGTTGCGCTGGCTGGTCACGCTGGGCACCGCCGGCAGCGTCGGCGCGGCGACGGCGGTCAGCGGCGTCATCGGCTTCGTCGGCCTGGTCGTGCCGCATCTGTTGCGCCCCCTCGTCGGCTATCAGCCGAGCCGCCTGCTGCCGGCAAGCGCGCTCGGGGGCGCGGCGCTGCTGTTGACCGCCGACGTGCTCGTGCGCGTGATTGCGACGCAAAGCGAGCTCAGGCTCGGCGTCGTAACGGCTTTGATCGGAGTTCCGTTTTTCTTCTATCTGGTGACGCGCAGCAAGACCGCGTATATCTCTTAGGGCCGGGATGAATCTCGAGATCGAGGCGATCAGCGTAGCGGGGCCGACCCGGCCGATACTCGATCGCGTATCGTTGACGCTGCGGCCGGGCGAGCTCGTGGGGCTGGTTGGACCCAACGGCGCCGGCAAGTCGACGCTGCTGCGGGTGGCGGTCGGCGTGCAAAAGCAGGATGCCGGTCGCGTGCTGCTCGACGGCCGGCCGATTTCGCGCATGAGCGGCAGACAACGCGCGCGGGCGCTGGCCTATCTGCCGCAGGACCGAAGAATCGAGTGGCCGTTGACCTCACGATCGGTCGTCACGCTCGGCCGCTATCCTCACCACAACGGATTCTCCCCGCCGGCGGAATCCAGCATGCGTGCGGTCGACAAGGCGATGCACGCCGTCGACGCGGACGTTCTCGCGGACCGCAATGTCACGGTGCTCTCGGGCGGTGAGCGAACCCGGGTGCTGCTCGCCCGGGCGCTAGCGGTCGAAGCGCCGCTGCTGCTCGCCGACGAGCCCGTTGCAGGCCTGGATCCGTATCACCAGTTGCACGTCATGGAGATCCTGCGAGATACTGCGCGCCTGGGCACCGGCGTACTGGCCGTGCTTCACGACCTGAGCCTCGCGATGCGATACCCGGATCGCCTGGTGCTTCTCTGTGAGGGCGAGGTCATTGCCGACGGTCCTCCGAGAGACGTCTTGACACGACGGAATCTCGAACAGGTCTATCGCATCTCGGCCGTGCACGGCATGGTCGGCGATCTCGACTATCTGCTCCCGTGGTCACGGCTGACCTGATAGCGCTTCGCCTCCACACTACGGCATTCCGCAATAACCGGGGTCAGGCGACGATGCTAGACTATCCGCGCAATGAACATCGCAAGCCCGGCGCATGCCTAGCCAGCGGATCGTATCTCTGCGGAATGGATTCATTGCCGCCTTTTTTTCCTGCATCGCGCTGGCGGTATCGCAAACGAACGGACAGCCGCCCCAGGCGAGCATCACAACGTCATTCGGCACCGACGGCGATGATCTCTATGAAGCCGCCTGCGCCGCCTGTCACGGCGCCGACGGTCGCGGCTTGACAGCCAGTCAGCTCGGCTTCGAGCTGGCGGTCCCCGATTTCACCGACTGCGACTTCGCCGCGCGCGAGCCCGATTCCGACTGGCTCGCCGTCATTCACGAAGGCGGGCCTGCTCGAGGCTTCGACCGCAAGATGCCGGCTTTCGGCGAAGCCTTGTCGGATGACGAGATTCAGCGGACCCTGGACCATGTGCGGACCCAGTGCGCGGACACGAACTGGCCGCGCGGCGAGCTCAACGTTCCCAAAGCACTGTTCACGGAAAAGGCCTTCCCCGAGGACGAGGCCATCGTTCGAACCTCCATCGACACCGAGGGCGCCGACGCGATCACGCAGCGCTTCACCTGGGAACAACGCTTCGGCCCGCGCAGCCAGATCGAGATCAGCCTACCCTGGACCCGCACGGATCTCGGGGAGCCCGCCGGCACGGAATCCGGCATCGGCGACCTGACCCTCGCCTTGAAACACGCCATACGTCACAGCCTCGAGACGCAATCGATCTTGAGCATAGGTGGCGAGCTGGTGCTCCCAACCGGAGACGAGGACCGCGGCTTCGGCAAAGGCACCGCCGTGCTCGAGCCCTATCTGTTGTACGCGAAGCTGCTGCCACAAGATTCGTTCGTCCAGTTCCAAGGCAAGCTGGAGCTCCCAGTCGAGTCCGGTTTCGACGAGGAGCTCGTGCTCAGGGCTGCCTTCGGCAGAACCTGGACCAGCGGGGGACGCTTCGGTCGCGCCTGGACACCGATCGTCGAAGTGCTCGGGGCGAAGACCTTGAGCGGCGGCGGTGCTGCCCAATGGGATCTCGTGCCGCAGTTTCAGGTCACCCTCAATGTCCGCCAACACGTCATGGCGAACTTCGGAGTTCGCGTTCCTGTCACCGACACCTCGGTCAGAGACAAGCAGCTCGTGTTCTACCTGCTTTGGGATTGGTTCGACGGCGGCCTGACGGAGGGCTGGTGATGCGCGCCGCGGCGCCGACCTCGGCGATCTGGGCTACGCTATTGTGCGCCAACGCCGCCGCGCAAACCGTTGACGCGCCGGCAGCAGGCGTCGCGCTGTTCGCCGCATCGTCGGAATGCATCGCGTGTCACAGCAACCTCACGAGTCCGGCGGGCGAGGACGTCTCGATCGGTTACGCTTGGCGCGCGTCGATGATGGCCAACGCCGCCCGCGACCCGTATTGGCAGGCCGGCGTCAGACGCGAGATCCTCGATCACCCGCAAGCGCAAGCTGCCATCGAGGACAAGTGCTCGACTTGTCACATGCCCATGGCGCGCTTCAGCGCCGCGGCCACCGGCGGACAAGGGCGGGTGTTCGAGAGTCTCGCCGACGGGCTGGCGTTGGACGGCGTCTCCTGCACGGTATGCCACCAGGTTCGCAGCGACAATTTCGGCGAGCACGACAGCTTCGACGGCGGCTTCCGGATCGACACCCTAGCGCCGCCGCAACAGCGGCAAATCTACGGGCCGCACGACGTCGCATTCGGACATCGCGAGCTCATGCGTTCCGCAGCTCAGTTCGTGCCGACTCAGGCGGACCATCTCAAGGAATCGGAGTTCTGCGCAACCTGTCATACGCTGTATACGCAGGCCCTCGGCGACAATGGCGAGGTAATCGGCGAGCTCGCGGAGCAAATGCCGTATCAGGAATGGCAGCACAGCGACTTTCGGTCGACGCAAAGCTGCCAGGATTGTCATATGCCGGAGCTGCCGCAGGACACGCCTATCAGCTCTGTGCTCGGCGTGCCGCGCCCCGGCTTTTCGCAGCACGCATTCCGTGGCGCCAACGCGTTCATGTTGCGCATGCTCAACAAGTATCGCGCCGAGCTCGGGGTCACGGCGCTTCCGCAGGAGCTTACGGCAGCGGCCCAGCAGGCGCGTGAATTTCTCGGATCGCAGAGCGCCCGCATCTCGATAGGCGCGATGCGCGTCTCGGGCGATACGCTGGAGTTCGCCGTCAGCGTCGAGAACCTCGCGGGCCACAAGCTGCCCACCGCCTACCCGTCACGGCGCGCCTGGCTGCACGTCACCGTCAGCGATGCCCGGGGCGGCGTAATTTTCGAGTCCGGCGCGATGCGCAGCGACGGATCCATCGTCGGCAACGACAACGACGACGACGCCGCGCGCTTCGAGCCGCATCATTTGGAGATTTCGGACTCGAGCCAGGTGCAGATCTTCGAGCCGATCATGGTCGATCAGCACGGCCGCGTCACGACCGGCCTGCTGAGCGGCGTAGGCTACGTCAAGGACAATCGCCTGTTGCCTCGCGGTTTCGACAAAGCCACGGCTGCCGTCGATATCGCCGTCCACGGCGACGCCTCCGCGGACGAGGATTTCGCGGCACCCGGGGATCTCATCGGCTACCGAATACCGCTCGGCGAGGCGCGCACGGCCTTGGAGGTTCGCGTCGAGCTCAACTATCAGAGCATAGGGTTTCGTTGGGCGGAGAACCTCAAGGTCTACGATGCCGCAGAGCCCCGGCGGTTCGTGCGCTACTACAGCGAGAACGCAGCGTTCTCCGCCGAGCGGCTCGCGAGCGCCGCCGCGACTGTCCAACCCTGAGAACCGCAGGTGGCTGCCGACCGGCGCCGGTATAATGGCCGCGATGACCGACTCAACCCCGGGCTCGCCGGCCCTCGCAAGCATCACCGACCAACCGCTGATCACGCTGGAGCACGTGGACGTCGCGCTTGCCGGACAGACGGTGCTGCACGACCTCAATTGGGAGTTGCGGCTCGGTGAGCACTGGGCCGTCATAGGGCCCAACGGCAGCGGCAAGACGAGTTTTCTGAGGTTGCTTGCCGGTACGCTTTGGCCGGCGCCGGGTGCAGGGAAACGCCGCTACCGCTTCGGCGGCGAGCCGCAGACCGACGCCATCGAAGCACTCGGGAGAATCACGCTCGTCGGCCACGAGCTGCAAGATCGGTACACGCGCCTGGGATGGAACTTCGATGCCGTCGACGTGGTGATGTCGGGTCTGGCGAGAACGGACGTGCCGCGGCGCCAAACGAATGCGGCGGACCGGATCCGCGCTCGCGGGCTGTTAAGACAACTGAAGCTCCTGCATCTTGCGGAGCGGCCGTTTCTCGAGCTTTCACGCGGCGAGCAGCGGCGAGTATTGATCGCGCGCGGGCTGGCGTTCAAGCCGACCGTGCTGATCCTGGACGAGCCCGCGGCGGGTCTCGATCCGCGTTCTCGCCGCGCGCTCGACGAGACGATCGACCAGCTCAGCCGGCAGACGACAATCATCTGCTCGTTTCACGAGCCCGTGGGGCTACCGTCATCGCTGAACACCATGCTGCGCCTGGAGCACGGCCGTATCGTCGAGCGCGGGCCCGTTCCAGCCGAGGCGCGGGCGCCGTCGACGGTCGCGATGCTCACGCCGGCTCCATCGCCGCTGAAAGAAACGCCGCCTGCGAAGCGCAACTCGGCGGGCGACACCCCGGCCCTCATCGTGATCGAGCACGCCGACGTGTGGTTGGACCATCGCCGCGCGCTCGCCGACGTCAGCTGGACATTACGAGAGGGCGAGCATTGGCAGCTGACGGGGCCGAACGGCGCCGGCAAGAGCACGTTTCTTCGACTTCTCCACGGACAGCTACGCCCGGCCAAAGGGGGGTCGCTGCGCTATCCGGGTATCGCGAACCCCGAGAACGTTTGGTCGCTTCGCAAGCAGGTTGCCTGGGTTTCACCCGAGCTCCAAGCCGGCTATTGGTACCCGACCAACGTGCGTCAATGCATCGCCTCGGGCTTCGATTCGAGCATCGGCCAGACCCGACGCCTCAAGCCCGAGGAAAAGCGCACCGTCGAAGAGCTTTTGGAAACCTTCGATCTGCAGGCGCTGGCGGAGCGGAACGTCAAGGCATTGTCTTACGGCCAATTCCGCCGAGTTCTGATCGCCCGCGCCGTCGTGCGCTCACCGAGAGTGCTGCTGCTGGACGAGCCGTGGGAGGGCCTGGATCCGAGAAACCTGGAGCTGGTATCCCGGGAGCTCAACCAGATCATCGCGCGCGGCAGTCAGCTGGTCTGCGCCACTCACCTCGCCGTCAACGGCGCGCATTTCAACCGCTACATGCGCATCGAGGCCGGCCGGCTCGTCGAGGAAGCGCCGGGCATGGAGCACGCCTGACGCCGGTCCTGGAACTCTTTGCTAGAATCCGCGCCAAAGCTGCTAGAGATTTGGGGGGATGAGATGGCAAGACGCTGGACGCTTTCCGTGTTGGCTCTCGGTGTGGGCGCGACAGCTCCGATCGGCGCCACGATGGCGCAGTCCTGGGCTGAATATGTCAGCGATGAAGACCGGTTCAGAACGATCTTCCCTGGCGAGCCCGAAGTTCGCAAGATCAGCTGGGATTCGGAGTACGGCGCCGTATTCCCGGGGCGGGTTCATTCCATCGACCTCGATGGACGTCACTACTCGGTCACCGTAATCGACTACAGCGACGCCAGAGCAATTCATGAGGCGCGCACGAACACGACCGAGGCGGACTCACCCACCAACTACGAATATTGGAGAATCGACAAGCTGGCCTCGGTCGACTACGCCGCCTGGCAGTTTCGTCAGCGAGGCGGGGAAGTGACCTATGACGCCTGGCACCACGTCGACCGCGTCCCGGGCCATCAGCTGCAGATCACCAACGCGGATCGGTCGAGAACCTATGCGGGCATCTATCTGCATGGAGATCAACTATTTATCATTGAAGCCACCGTGCCCGCGGGCTCGGCTCCGCAAGGCATGTTCCAGCAGGCGCTGCGATTCATCGACGAGAACGGGCGCCCGATCCGCTATGATTGGGATGAAAACGACAGACTAATCCGCGAAATCGACGACGACTAGAACCTTATTCAAGAGTAGAAAAAACATGCACACACAACGAAAACTGACCATGCTAACGGGCCTCAGCCTGCTGCTGTGGGCCGGTGTCGCCGCCTCGCAGTACGACCCGCCGTATGAGGCGAGCCGTGTCAGCCCCAGAAACGACCTGTCGCAGATGGCGCGCGAGCCGTTTCAGATCTTCGACAATCTGTATTTCGTCGGCCAGGGCGAGGTGGCGGCCCACGTCATGACCACGAGCGAGGGCCTCATACTCATCGATACGATGTGGGATCTGCCCGGCTACACCGAATATCTGCTCGGCAACATCCGCAAGGTCGGCCTGGATCCGGCGGACATCCGATATGTCCTGATCCTCCAGGGGCACCGCGATCACTACATGGGCGCGGTGGCGTTGAAAGACATCCTCGACGCGCAGTGGGGCGCGGCGGAAGAAGATTGGAAGTTGATCGAGGAGGATCTGGGCGAGTACGCCCCGCCCAGGGATATCGTCATCGAGGAAGGCGACACGCTCACGCTCGGCGATCAGACCATCCACTTCGAGATCACTCCCGGGCATACGCCGGGCACAACGTCAATGCGCTTCCCCGTTTACGACAACGGCACGCGCTATGAAGCCTACTTCCACGGCGGCACCGCGTTGCGGTCCGAGGATCCGGCCATCATTCGCGAGTTCATCGCCGACTGTGAGCGGATCAAGGCGCTCCCGGACATCCAGGTGCAGATCGTCAATCACTACGATATCGCTCCTTCCGGCGCTCCCGATCTGTTCGCGCGCGCGGAGCTGCTCAAGAACCGGCGACCCGGCGAGCCGCATCCGTGGGTACGACCCGACGAGATCCGGCGGCTCATGGATGAGCTCGCCGCCGACGCGCTCATGAGGCTGGAGCAGGTCTCGTCCCAGTAAAGGAAACGCCGCGTGCCTTTCGGCACGCGGCGCTCCGTCTTATGAGCCCTCGGGCTCTATTCGGGTTTGGGAGCGAACTCGGGGTAAGCCTCGAGCCCACACTCGCCGATATCGACCCCTTCGTATTCTTCCTCTTCGGATACTCGGATCCCGATGATGACCTTGATGATCAGCCAGACCACGAAGCTCGTCAGAAACACCCACGCGAAGATCGTTGCCAGACCGAGCAGCTGTGCGCCGATCGAAGAATCGGGATTGGACAGGCACACGGCCAATAGACCCCACATACCGACGACGCCGTGCACGGAGATTGCGCCGACCGGATCGTCGATCTTCAGGGCCTTGTCGAGGAAAACGATGGACGGAACCACAATCAGGCCACCGATCGCTCCGATGATCGTCGCGAGCACCGGTGTGGGGGTGAGCGGCTCCGCCGTGATCGCCACCAGACCCGCGAGCGCGCCGTTCAACGCCATCGTCAAATCGGCCTTGCCGAACCAGGCGCGCGCCAACAGCAGCGCCGCGACCAGTCCGCCGGCTGCCGCCATGTTGGTGTTGACGATGACCAGCGACACCGCGTTCGCTTCCTCGACGTTGGCGATCTTGAGCTCGGAGCCCCCGTTGAAGCCGAACCACCCCAGCCAGAGGATCAGCGTGCCGAGGGCCGACAACGGCAGGTTGGCGCCGGGAATCGCCCGAACCTCGCCGCCCGGGCCGTATTTACCCTTGCGCGCGCCGAGCAGGAGCACTCCGGCCAATGCCGCTGCGCCGCCGCACAAATGCACGACGCCTGAGCCCGCGAAGTCCAGAAAGCCGGCCTCGTTGAGCCAGCCGCCGCCCCATTTCCAGTAGCCCTGCACGGGATAGATCACTCCGGTCAGGACGACGGCGAACAACAAGAACGAGAACAGCTTCATGCGCTCGGCGACGGCGCCGGACACGATCGACATCGCGGTTGCCACGAACACGACCTGAAAGAAGAAGTCCGACAGGCTCGAATAATATGGAGCATCGTCGCCGCCGGCGAGCACGTCGGCGGTGGCGTTATCGGCGGAAGTCAGCATGCTGATTCCCGGGATGACGCCGTTACCATCTCCATACATGATGCCGTAGCCGCAGATCATGTACATGATGCAAGCGATCGAATAGAGCCCCACGTTCTTCGTCAGGATTTCTGCGGTATTTTTCGCCCGCACCAAACCCGCCTCGAGCATCGTGAAGCCCGCAGCCATCCACATCACGAGCGCTCCCATCACGAGGAAGTAGAACGTATCGAGTGCGTAGCTGAGTTCTAAGATATCCATTTTGCTTTACTCCTCCCGCCCTATAGCGCCTGATCGCCGGCTTCACCGGTTCTTATGCGAATAGCCTGCAGCAGCTCAGACACGAAGACCTTACCGTCGCCGATAGACCCCGTGGCGGCGGCTCCGGTGATGGCCTCTACGGCTGCGTCCAACAGGTCATCGGTTACTGCCGCCTCGATTTTCGTTTTCGGCACGAAATCCACGGAGTACTCCGCCCCCCTGTAGAGCTCTGTGTGACCTTTTTGGCGACCAAATCCCTTCACCTCGGTTACCGTCATGCCCTGTACCCCGGCTTCTGCCAGGGCCTGGCGGACGTCTTCGAGCTTGAAGGGCTTGATCACCGCTGTTATGAGTTTCATTTTTACTGCCCTCCTAGATATGCCGCCTTACTCTCCTATCGCGAACGACTTGCTGATGGAGAATGTAAGCGCGTTGTCGGCGAATGTGTCTTCGCTGACGAAAAAGTCGCTGCTGTTTACCCAGGCGATCGAGAAATCGATCTCTTCCCACGAGAAGCCGTAGCCGAGCTCCGCGTAGTCACCGTCGAAGTCATCGCCCCAGCTTCCGAGAGTGATATAGAAGCCGGCCGGGAACTCGTAACCGAGCGACGTGAACGTGTAATCCTGCGAGGCGCCGAATCCGTCCCACTCGCCCGCGGCGAAATCCAAGCTCAAGCCCGCCCAGCCGACACCGAGATTGATTTCCTGGTAGGTGTCATCGAAATCGTCCGTGTAAAAATACCCGGTGAAGCCGATGCTGTAGCTGAAGTCCCCGGAACTGCCGCCATAGCCGAAGTACAGGTCCGTTTCCAGTCCGTCGCCGACGTCCGCGGCCCAGGTGCCGATGTAGAATCCGCTGTCGTGCTCGTAATCGAGCCCGCCCATGGCCGACGAGTCTTCTTGAAACACACCCCGGAAGATGTAGTCGCTCATATAGCCGACGTTGCCCGAGAATTGCGCCATCGAGACCGCTGGGGCCAAGCCCAACATTCCTAAAATCGGTCCAAGCCTAAGTTTCATGACCGTCATCCTCCTGAATAGTGTTTGTCATGCCACGCGAGCACAGTGCAGCATCCGTGCCAGTTCGTAACTCTTTTTAAATTCAGCGTGTTAGCTGGGGAGTGCCAGCACGTATTCGCGGCGACGTGCACCATATTGAGGCAAGTCTTGCACAAGCATGGGGCGGAACAGCCGGCGAAATGACATTTTTGGAGGGGCCGCGACGTCCACGCACGAATGCCGATCGGGCGGGGCTGAACACCGCGTCGGCCCCAGAAACCGGCCCCCGCGTGCCTGCCGCGGTGGTGGAAGGCTTCAGGCAGGCGCCAGCGTCCGGCGGTGAACGATCACGCGCCGCCCACGAGTGGATATGAGGAAGTCGTCAGCCGTTGTTGTAGGGATCGAAGCCGGAATGCCCGGGGCCGGCGCTAGTGTCGTCGGTATCGAAGTCGAGCGGCTCTGCGGAGCCCGGCTTAGGCCTTTCGCGCGCCGCGGGCTTACCGGCCGCCTTGCTGGGCGCAGCAAGCTTCTTTTTTGCCACGGCCATCCGGCGGGTCCGCTCGAGCTCCAGCTCCGGGTTCTCGAGACGCTTCAGCAGGATCGAGGTGCTCTCGCCCTGTTCCCCGGCCCATTGCCAGACGGCTTTGCCGCTGCGGAACTCGACGCGGCCGGCAGCCTTCTCGCGGTTGATGCTGGTGTACTTCTTGTCGGACATAGCCGATAAAGAGCTCGTTCGCCGTGAAAATGCTAACAGTTTACAGAGCCCACATACAGCCTACCATGGACACGTTCACGTTATTCCGTGGCTCGGAAGCGTGCGCTCAGCCGGCCTTTTTTCCATAATCCCGCCGAGCGGCGGGCCCGGCGGGGGCGCCGGAGCGCCGATTGGCGGGGCCGAAACGTAACAACGGTCACGCAGCCCGGGTCTCAATGGACATGCCGCAGACAGAAAGCGTTCACCATTCACCCGCCTCGGTCTGCCTGGTGCTGTTTTTCAAGGCGCCGGCGACAGCGAAGCGCCGGCTTGCGGTGCAGCTCGGCGACGCGAGCTCGGACGCGGCAGCGCATCTCCTTTGTTGCGCGCTCGAGGACCTTCGGGCCTGGCCCGGCGACCGCGTGCTCGCCGCCGCCGAGAAGCAGGATGCGCAGTGGCTCGAATCGGAGTTGGGCGATGACCTGAACGTCGTCTTGCAGCGTGGCCGCTCACTTGGGGAGCGCATCAGCCACGTGGACGAGGCGCTGCGACGCAACGGTATGCAACGGGCGCTATATATCGGATCCGACTGCCCGCAGATGGATGATCGCTACCTGCACGCAGCCGCGGCGGCTCTCGAACGCGACGACGCGGTTCTCGGCCCCGCCGGAGACGGCGGCGTCGTGGTGATGGGATCACGGCGCCCGTGGCCGGCCCTGGGGAAGCTCCCGTGGAGCAGCGACCGGTTGGCCGAGGCCCTCAGGGCGCTGCTCGTGCAACAGTGCTGGAGCGTCGCGACGCTCGCCCAAAGGCATGACGTCGATACTCTCGACGATCTGCTGCGAGCCGCCGACGCGCTGACCGGCGATTCGCGGCCGGCTCGTCAGGCGCTGCGCCGCTGGGTCCTCGAGCGCGCGCCTTGCGCAACGCCTTCCGCGTCATGAGATGGCGGCGACCGCTCGCGCTTGCCGCCTTGCTCGCGGTCGTCACGACCTGTCTCATCTGGCTGCCCTTGGCGGAAGCGCTTGCGCTCGGCGTGGAGTGGATCCGCGCGTACCGCGGGCTGGCTTGGCTACTATTCGTCGCCGCCTATGTCGTCGCCACCGTGCTCGTGATGCCGGGATCGATACTGACGCTCGCGGCGGGTTTCGTCTTCGGCCTGCCGCTCGGCGTGGTCCTGGTCTCCGCGGGCAGCACGCTCGGCGCCACCGCCGCTTTTCTCATCGGGCGCTACCTCGCCAGAAATTGGATCGAACGGCGCCTCGAACGGCACGAGGTTTTTCAAGCCCTGGACAGGGCAACGCGCCGTTCCGGATTCGCGATCGTGATCCTCGCTCGTCTGTCGCCGCTGTTTCCGTTTAATCTGCTGAACTACGGCCTGGCGTTGACCGCCGTGCGCCTCGAGCACTATGTGCTCGCCTCATGGATGGGAATGCTGCCAGCGACCGTGCTCTACGTTTACATCGGAACTGTGGCAAACGACCTCACACAAATCACCGGCGGCGAGGTTCAAACTGGCGCCGCGGGCCGGGTCTTGGTGCTCGGCGGGCTCGCGGCGACGGCGGTGCTGACCGTATTGATCGCCCGCCGCGCGACGGCGGTCCTGCGGCGGCGGCTGAAGCCCGAGTCGCCCGGAGGCTTGCCGTGATCGGCAGCGCTTTCGCCGGCGCTTACCCCGGCGCCGCTCACGACGCGCGTTGGCGGACGCTGACGTTTCCGCCGTCCTACGGCAATCCGGCGCCCAGGCCTCGCTACCACATGGTCGTCATCGGCGCCGGACCGGCCGGGCTCATCTGTGCCCTCGGCGCCGCAGGTCTCGGCGCCCGCGTGGCGCTGGTCGAGCACCGCGCGATGGGCGGCGACTGCCTGAACGTCGGTTGCGTGCCGTCGAAGGCGCTGCTCGAGTACGTCAGGCACCACCCCGAGCGCCCCGGCTTCGATGAAGCCTTCGGCTGGATGCGCGAGGTCCGCGCGGCAATAGCGGAGCACGACTCCGTCGAGCGCTACACGCGTGCGGGCGTCGACGTGTTCCTCGGCACCGCTCGGTTTCTCGATCGCTCGACCGTGCAGGTTCATGATCTTTGCCTTTCGGCTCGCCGCATCGTCATCGCGACCGGCGCGCGGCCACATATCCCAGACGTCCCGGGACTGAGCGCGGCCGAGCCGCTGACGAACGAGACCGTCTTCGAGATTCCGCGAGCGCCCGCCTCCCTCGCGATTCTCGGCGCCGGGCCGGTGGGCTGCGAGCTCGCTCAGGCCTTGGCGGCGCTCGGCGTGAAGATGCACCTTCTCGATAGCGCCGGCCGGGTGCTGCCGACGGAATCGCCGGGCGCGAGTGCCGCCGTGGCGAGCGCCTTGCAGCGTGCGGGCGTCTCGCTACATTTGAACGCGAAGCTCGTGGAGGTCCGCCGCCGGGGCTCCTCGACCGTATTGAAGCTTGCCGACGGCGAGGTCGGCGCCGAGCGCGTGCTCGTCGCGGCGGGCCGACGGGCGAACACGAGCGGGCTCGAGCTCGATACCGTCGGCGTCGAGCTGACGCCGGACGGCTTGATCGAGGTCGACCATCGACTGCGAACCACGGCGCCGCGAGTTTTCGCGGCCGGCGACGTTTGCACGTCGCGTCAATATACCCACCACGCCGACGCGCAAGCGCGCATCGTGATCCAAAACGCGCTGTTCGCGCCGACAGCGAGCACTCGCAAGCTGCTGATCCCGCATTGCACGTTCACCACGCCCGAGGTCGCTCAAATCGGGAAAACACAAGACGAGCTCGAACGCGCGGACATCGATTTCGATCTCCAGCATCTGGACTTTTCCGAGCTGGATAGAGGTCGAGCGGCCGGCAACGTCGATCACTTCGCCGAAGTACTGACGAAGCGCAAGACCGATGAGCTGCTGGGCGCGACGATCGTCGGAGAGAACGCGGGCGATCTGATCGCGCCGCTGTGCATAGCCATGAGCAACCGTCTCACGCTGCGAGACCTCGGGAAGACCGTTCTTCCCTATCCCACGCATGCAGAATACTTGCGGCTTCTGACCGACCGCTATAATCGAACCCGCCTTACGCCGATGGTCAGAAAACTGTTGAACGCCTGGTTTCAGTTGCGCGCGTGATGTCTACGCGAGACGTTTCCATCGTCATACCGGTTCTAAGCGACAGCCCGGCCCTCGGCATCCTGCTCGGTTCGGTTCGCGCCTGGGCGGCGCAGCCTGCCGAGATCGTCGTCGTCGCAGGCAAGGCGGACGAAAGCCTCGAGTCCTTGTGCCGCGAGCACGACTGCCGATTGCTGCTGACGACACCCTGCCGCGGCGCTCAGCTCGACCTCGGCGCCGGAGCTTGCGGATCGACCATATTGTGGTTCCTGCACGCAGACGCCGAGCCTGAAGCCTCGAGTCTCGAGGCCATCGGCGCGGCTATCGCCGGCGGAGCCAAAGGCGGCTATTTTCAGTTCAAGTTCCAAGGGCCGCCGCGCTGGCAAAAGACGATCCTTCAAGGGCTCATCCGGCTGCGCACGCGGCTCGGCGGCATCCCTTACGGCGACCAGGGCTTGTTCGTCCGGCGCGACGCCTACGCCGCTTGTGGTGGCTTCGCTCATGAGCCATTGTTCGAGGACGCGATGCTCGTCAGGAAACTCAGAATGCGCGGGCGATTCGAGGCCCTGCGGTTGCCGATAGGCGTCGCGACGCGACGCTGGGAGCGTGACGGCTGGTGGCGCCGGAGCTTCGCAAACCGCTGGCTCGCGCTCGCGCATGCCGCCGGCGTGCCCGCGCGGCGGCTCGCGCCGCGGTACTATGCCGCGCCGTTGCCGCGCAAGGATCTGCAGCGATGAGCGTCGCTGCTGGCCGAATCGACCTCACGCCGGATGGCGAGCCGCGGGGTTACATACAAACGCATGCGCTGCGCGAGCTCTGGTTCCACACGGGCACTGCATGCAACCTCGCCTGCCCCTTCTGTCTCGAAGGCTCCAAGCCCGGAGACGGGCGGCTCGAGCGGATCACGCTCGAGGACATCGAGCCGCTCATCCAGGAAGCCATTTCCCTGGATGTGGAGCAATTCTCGTTCACCGGCGGGGAGCCGTTCATCGTCAAGGATTTCGTCAACATCTTGCGCTACGCCTCGGCGCGCAAGCCGTGTCTGGTGCTGACCAACGGCACGGACCCCGTTTTGAGGCGACTCCACCAGATCAAGACGCTGCGCACGCAGCCCTACCCCGTGGCATTCAGAATCAGCGTCGACTACCCGGACCAGGCTCGGCACGATGCGGGACGCGGCGCCGGCAGCTTCGAGAAATCGTGGATGAGCCTGCGTGCGCTGCTCGACCTGGGATTCAAGGTGTCCATCGCGCGACAGATGTCGAAGCACGAAACCCGCGTCGACGTGGACGAGAAATATAGAGCGCTTCTCGAAACGCACGGGCTCCCTGTGAGCACCACCATCGTGCCGTTTCCGGACTTCCTGACACCGGGCGCCAGGCCCACTGTACCGTACATCACGGAAAACTGCATGACGACTTACCAGACCGAGGAATCGCGCCGCGCCTTCATGTGCGCGTTCTCGAGGATGGTCGTCAAGAAAGCCGGCAGAATGCGCGTATACGCCTGCACGCTGGTCGACGACGACGAGTCCTACGACCTCGGCTCCACGCTCGCCGAAAGCCTGGGCAAGCGCGTCATGATGCGCCATCATCGGTGCTACAGCTGTTTCGCTTTCGGCTCGTCCTGCAGCGAGATCGACAAGCGCCGAGACGCCACCGATGATCGAAACGGTTAGACCCGCTCAAGCCGGGAAGAAATCTATCGGCTTCGTGGTCGTGATCGGTTCCACGTCCTTGGCTTCAAACTGAAACAGCAACACGCGCTGCACCAGTCTCTGTTCGAGGCTGGGATCCCCGAGCTCCGACGACACGATCTCGCAGAACGTCACGCGGCCACCGGGCTCGATCGTGAGGCGCAGGACGACCTTGCCGACGAGGGCTGGGTTCTCGCGCAGCGCACGGTTGTAAAGCGCGAAGATCGCGCCCTTGTTGCGATCGAACACGATTTCGATCTCCTCGCGGCTGCGGGAGGGCCGCGAGCTCGCCCCGGACCGTGAGACGTCGCCTCCGGCGGGGCCGATGCCCTCTATCGGGCTTTCTATCTGTGTCGTCGTCCTGCCCGCAAGCTCCTCACCGCCGGTCGACCGGCTCAGGTCGGACGTTCTGATGCCGGTGCTGCGGGAGCCGGCGCGCGAGGTGATCAGCGAACGTTCGACCACCGGCGCCTCGCCCTCGACCGTGCCGAGCGTATCGCTCGTTCCGAGCCGCTCCAGCGTGTCGTTGCTCCTGAGCGCCGCAAGATCCTGCGCGAACGGCAGTAAGCCGGCGACGGCCGCGCGCTCCCGTGCCTGCTCCGTGACGTCGGGTTGCGGCGTCAGCTCCGGCTCCGGCTCGATCACGGGCTCCGGCTCGGGTTCCGTCACCGTCTGCTCCACGACGGGCTCGGGCTCGACGATCGGCTCCGGCTCGGGCTGTTGCTCGATGACCGGCGGCGGCGGCGGTTCGCGCTCGAGCACGAGCCGCGCGAATCGTTGAGGAATCTCCTGAGTCGCCAGTGGATCCCGCTCCGCGACCGGCAGCACGGAAAAAACGATGCTCAACAGTAGCAGTGCCCCCAGGCATTGCAGCACCAGGCGGCGAAACTTCTGCTCCTGCTCCGCCCCGGTGGACCAGGGAAGCTCGTAGATCCGATGGATGACCACGGCGTCGTTCACGAGATCGAGCTCCTAGTTGGCCGCCGCAGCCGCGAGCTGAAGCTCTGAAGTTTTCTGCAGCACGGCGAGCGACAGACGGCCGTAGTCGGCGTCGGTGCAGGTAGCCATGACGCGCTTGAGCAGGCTGTACGGCACCTCTCGATCACCCATGATCGTCACTTCCCACTGCTCCGGCTCGTCCTGAGCGTCCTGACGCAGCAGGCGTTCGGCTTGGCCTTGGAGCGCGGCCTTGAGCTCCGGGATGATGAGACCGTCCTGAGCCATCAGCTCGTCTATTCGAGCTACGGCCCTGCCCTGCACGAGCAAGTCCTGCTCGGTGACCATGATCACGACCGTCTCCCGCGGGCGCTGCTCCGCCACGGACTCGGGCAAGGACATGTCCTTGGCGTTCGGCAGCGTTTGCACCTCGCTGGAGTTGACGAGGAGGAAGAACACGAGGATCGTGAAAATATCCATGAGCGACACGAGGTTGAGCGCCACGGTACGCTTGTGGCGTTGGTGGTGCCGCTCCATGCGCGCTGCTCGTCCGCTGGATCGCATTCGTGCTCCCCCCCTTAGTTGCGCGCAGGCGCATCTCCGATCGCAATCTCTGGAAACAACTCGTAGCTGATCACCCGCTTGGAGCTCGGATCGAGTCTCTCGTGGAGACGCACCGTGTCCATGACGGCCACCAGCGTCTCATAGGAGATGTCCGGCTCGAGCAACAAGGTCGCATCCGCCTTATCGGGAAATCTCTGCTTGACCTGCTGTAGATACTCACCGAGCTTCTCGAGATCGTAACCGTCGGCGCCTTTGCCGATCACGGTCAGCACGCCGGCGTTGCGGTCGCCGACGGCGATGGCGCTCTCTCGAACCGTGATCTCGAGATACAGCTCCGGCTCGGTCGGCTCGACTGGACCGGTCTCGCCCGTGGGCAGATTCAGCTCCAGTATCGCGACCTGCGAAAACACGGCCGTGATCAGCAAGAACGGCACCAAAATCACCATGAGATTCATGAAAGCCGTGATGTTCAGCTCCACGGTTTCCTTATGGCGTTGACCTCTCGAGCGGCGAAGACTCATGCTGGCTATAACCCGTGATTACACGTTCGCTTCGGAGCGGTCGCTAATGGAGTTCAGAAACTTCACCGACGCCATCTCGAGGCTGTCGACGATTTCCGTCGTCTTGGTCTGCAGCAGCGTATGTACCAGCAGCAACGGAATCGCAACCATCAGGCCGAATGCGGTCGTGTTCATCGCGACGGATATGCTGGCCGACAACAGGTCCGCCTTTTCCGCGGGGTTCGCGTTCGACACCGCAGTGAACGCGCGTATCAAGCCGATGATCGTGCCCAACAGGCCCAGCAAGGTGGCGATATTGGCGAAAATCGCCAGATAGTGCGTGCGCCGCTCCAGCCGCGGGACGACCTCCATGAGGCTTTCCTCCATGGCCTTCTCGATATCCTCACGCTGGCGCGCGGAGCGCACGCGGTTCAATCCGTAGGTCATGATGGTCGCGATCGCCGCTTTCGACTTGCTGGCCATCTGCGCCGCCGCGGAAAAATTCCCGGCCTTGAGATGGGGCGTGATCTTGCTCCACAGGGCCTTGTTCTTCGCCGTCGTCATCGTCAGGTACAGCCACCGCTCGATCGCGATAGCCAAGCCCAGCGCGAACACGAGCACGATGGGATACATGAACACCCCACCCTCCTGGAAGAACCTCACGATCGTGGAATAGAGCTCCATTGGATTTACTCCTCTTCATCCTTTGCGTGCAGGGCTTCGTAGTACCCCAGCTGACGTTCAAATACTTCCGGATCCACCGGCGCCAACACCTCGTCGAGCAGGGTGTTCACTGGACGGCCGACGAGATCACCGAGATCCGCTTGCTTCCAGGGCACGATATATAGAACCTTAGGCAATTCCTGGTTTCCGGTTATTGACGTGGTTCCCAGATCCAACGAGTCCACGACTCGGCTCGAAGCAACCGACGTCGGAGCGCTGCCCTGCGGCGCATCCCCGCGCGGGCTCAGGTTGGCCGTGTCGACGGCGGGCTCCAGCGACGCGAGCTCCTCGAAGCTCAACGTCGGCGCGGCGGTCTCGCCGCCCTGAGGCGGCTGCGCGAAAGCCGCGCCGAAGCTCAACGAAACGATTCCGGAAACGATGCAACCGGCCTTGGAGATCATGGCTCCTCTCCTCGAGCGACGCGCGCTTCACTGTCACTGGCGCCGAGGCGGCGCTGCAAATCGATGATCCATAGCCCGACGGTGGTGTCGGGTTCCGCCAGCGAATCCTGATACGCCCGATAGTGCGTCAGGGCCTCGCTAGGCCGGTGCAGATAGAGGTCGAGCAGAATCGCCAGGTTCAAATGTGCCAGCGCATACTCGGGGTCGACCTCGAGCGCGTTGAGGTACGCGGCCTCCGCCTCGGCGAAGCGCCCCTGTTGCCGCAGCAGCATGCCGAGCCGGTTGTTGGCGGCGGGATGCTCCGGATCGATCGCCAGCGCTCGCCCCAGTGCCGCTTCCGCCTCGTCGCTTCTGCCGCTTTGAGCGTAGAGAATCGCAAGATTGACGTGAGGCCCCGCGAAAGCCGGGTACTCCAACACGAACTGCTCGAGCTGGAGCTCCGCTTCGACCAGATCGCCCTCGATCATCGCTTGCAGCGCGCGGTCGTACGCCGCCTGCGTGGGTGCGGGAACCACGGTCGCCAAGCCGTCGCCCTCGCCCACCCCCGCGTTCGGCGAGTCGGGACGAACGGGACCCGGCGACGAGCATGCGCTGGCGGCGAGCACCAGCACGAGCAGCGCGGCGCGGTAAGCCGCCGCTGACGTCCACCCGATATCCGGGGGGTCATTGAATCGTTGCAACATAAACCTCCCCTTGCTCGTTTTTCGCATAACGCACGGGCAGGAGCGCGGCCAATGCATCGAGGCTCGCGCGCACCGCGTCGTCGTAGACGCCGTCGGCCGTGCGCGCGGCATTCACCTCGTGCACGTCGATTGCCTGCTCCTCGAACGGGAACGCCTGCTCCTCGAGCAGGATTTCGTATTGGCTGAGCTCCAGCTCGCTGAGCTCCGCAGGCCGCTCGGAGTCCATGAGATCTCGGCTGAGCTGGTTGTAGAGCTCTGCGATCTCATAGGTGGCGGCAGTCGTCACGTCGCCGACAGCGTAATCGACGGCCCGGCCGAAGGCGCTGAGCGCGTCTTCCATGCGCTGTTTCTTTAGCTCCAGGCTCTGTTGCAGGGGCGCAGCCAGCTTGACGGCGGTAAACGCGTCCCGGGACGGCATGGCGAGCTCGAGCGCGGCGTGCGCCGCGAGAAAGCGCGTTCTGTCCGTGCGCCCCGCGCCGGCTCCTGCGTCGGTGTCGACGATCGCTCGCAGCCAACGCATGCGCGCCGGGTAGTTGTCCGACTGCTCCGAAAGGTCCACGAGCTGCTGCTGGGCTTCAATGGCCATCGGTGCCGGGCGCGGATAGCGTTCGACATAGCGCTCCAAGGTCACGGCCGCGTCGCCGAGCAGCTCCGATTCCCGGTACAGCTCCGCCGCGCGCCATAGCGCTTCCTTGCGCACTTCGTCAGATGGATCGGCGTCGGCAATCTGCTCGAATTCCGCCGCTGCTTTGACCGAGTTGCCCGAATTGAGATACGTGACCGCGAGCTTCCCGGTAACGTCCGCGGAATACTCGTGCTCCGGATAGTCGCGGCGAAAATCCTCGAGCACCTGCGCCGCCCGCGGCCAATCTTCCAAGGCCATCAGGTCCGCGGCGGCGTCGTAGCGCGCCGTCGCGGCGATACGCGAGCCCGGCGCGGCTTCCGCCACGCGCAGAAAGTGCGCCACGGATCCGAGATAGTCTCCCGCGCTTCGCTGTTGCTCGCCTTGACGGTATATCGAAGACGCGATGCGCTCGGTAATCTCGCTTCGCTGCGCATCGTCCGCGGGCAGAAACGCCATCAGTCGCAGGTAGGCCGCCTCGGCATCGGCAAAGTTCTGAAGCTCGAACTCCGAATGCGCAACGACGGTCCAGGCAGTTCTTTGCAATGCTGCTTCCGCCGCTGGAGTCCGCGCCAGAAGCTCGCGCGCGACCTCGTTGGCACGATATAACTCATTGAACGAAAATAGTTTCTCGGCCGCGTTCGTCAGCACGGCATCCGCCTCCGGATGCTGCGGGAAGGTCGCCGCGAAGCGCAAGGCGCTGTCTATCTGACGTCTCTGCCACGGCTCACGCTGGGATTCGTTCAGACCCGGCTCGACGGCACTGTAAGCGAGCAGCGCCGCATACCCGGCTTCGGCGCTTGCTGCGTGATCGGGGTAGGCGTAGGCGGTACGCTCGTACTCCGTGACCGCGGAAAGATGGTCGCCGCTTTCGTACAGTACCTCCGCAAGCAGAAAGTTCGTGTGGGCGGAGCCCGTGTCGTTCGGAAACGCCGCGAGGTAGTCCCGGTACCAGCGCGCTGCGAGTGCGTAGCTTTCCGGATCTCCCGAGCCTTGCGCCTGCGCGTGGTAGTACGCTGCAAGGTCCATGAGGTTGGCCTGGAGATACCCGGTGATCTCCGGCTGATCCTCATAGCTGAAAGCTTCCCAATACGGGCTGCTCGCCCCGTAGCGCTCGACGAAAACCTGTTTCGCTTCGAGCACCAGACCTGCGAACCCGCCGGCCTGATACGCCTCGATGACTTGAGCCTGAAGCAACGGCGCACGGGGATGATGGGGGTCGAGCTCGCCGAATGCTTGATATGCCGCCGCGGCATCCTGATATCGCTCCTTCTCCAGATACAGAGATCCGAGGCTTTGGTAGATGACATAGGCGTACGGAGGTACGCCCGTGCTCTCGAAATATTCGGTTACGGATCGAGGGCCGTCGATATAGGAAAAATTGATCGAAAGCACCCGAATCGTATCGTCGACGAGCTCCTGGTCGGCTCGGCCCATGGCATCGTAGAGCTCCTCGACGGAAGCGCCTGCCGATGCCTGCGTGTCCGTCAGCTTCCGATCCAGAAGCTCGAAGAAGGAGTCGAGACTCTCGCGGTGCTGGAGCTGCTTGAACAGCGACCATGCGTGCTTGTACAGCGACTGCTCGCGGAACTGGGGCTCCGCGGTGCTCAATACCGCCGCATAGGCGGCCTCGGCATCGAAGTAGCGGCGTTGCACGAACAGGATCTCGCCGCGCCTGAACTGCGCCTCGGCGAAATGCGGAGTATCCGGGTACTCAAAGACGAGGTGATCCAAGGTGCTCAGCGCGCGATCGGGATCGCCACCCAGCTCATACGCCCGCGCCAACTGGTAGAGCACGAGGTCGTTCTTCTCATAGGCCGGATAGGTCGTCAGCAGAGCCTCATAGAGCTGGATCGCATCCGCCGCTTGATTCTGCACCGAATCCAGATTCCGCTGCAGTTGCTCGAGCTCGCTGGTTTCGAGCTGCAAATCTGCGAGACGGCGCATCGCCTCCGCCTGCAGCACGGGATCGTCTCCAGCCAAGTCGATGAATAGCTGATAGCTTTCCATGGCCTTGGCTTGCGCCTCGGAGATCGGCGCCTGCGTATCGACGGCGATGCTCTGTGCCGGGAGATCCTCGATCGTCGGAGCCCGCTCCTGGTCGCGGGCCGCATCGCGGCCGAAGGGCCACGGCGGCCAGAGCGCGGCCGCTGCGACGGCGGCGATCAGCGCAGACGCGGCGCTCACGGCAGCTCCTCGATGAGCGTCCGATTCGCGGGCGCGCTACTCGAGGACAGGGCGGTGGAGCGATCGTAGACCGACGCCAGTGCGAACCGCGCCTGCACGAGATAGGTCGACAAGCGGTCACGTTGCGCCTGCAACTCCCGCCTCGCCAGGGCTTTCAGGTACAGCGACTGCTGCTCCAGAGCCGTTCCAAGACGGGCCTCGAGCGTCCGGACTCTGGGGGCGAGATCCCCGATCCGACGGCTGAGCGCGGCGAACTTCTCAGGCCACTCTTCCCGTGCCTGGTCGACCTGATGGTACGACCTCTGAGCGGAACGAAAGTCCCGCTCGAGCACCTGCAGATTCCTCTTCGCCTGCCAGAGCCGGGCTTTGTAGTCCCGATGGAGATTCCACAACAGAACCCCCCTCAAAAAACGATGCTTGTCGCGAAGCTCCGCCGCCGCCGGATGCTCGCCGAGCAGCGCCAACTTGTTCTGCATCTCGTCGAGCGTGCGCGAAGCCTGCTGCTCGCCCTCCGTGCCCAGTGCCCAGACGTTCTCGTCACTCTCGACCGCCATCAGCCGCGATTCGTAGGCAACGCGACGCGATGCCAACTCTCCCAGGTCGACGCCGTCCAGGCTTCTCTCGATCACCGGAAGCCGCTGTACGTAGGCACGCTGGCGCGTGTCCAGAATATCGTCGAACGCGTCGAGGCTGTCCGACCAGCGATCGAGATTCTCGCGCATGTAGAGTAGATCGCGATAATTCTTCAGGCCTTCCTGAAACTCGTGAGATGCGACGAGCTCGTAGAGGTAGTGGCTCTCGATGGAATTCGGCATCTGATCGAGCCGCCAATACCAGCCCGAGGCATCCGTAGCCCGGTTGGCGAGCAGGTCGTCGACGAATACCCCTTCGTGCACCGAGGCGATGGCGACATCCATTCGCGCGATTTCGTTGTTGAACGATTCAATCGCGCTCAAATAGTAATCCGCCGCCTGGCTGTTCGCTCCTAGCTGGCTGAATGCATACGGAACCGCGAGCAGCGACTCCTGCACGGCGGCGTCGAGAACGTTTCGCTGCCGCAGTTCCAGCCACGGCGTCAACGCCGCCTGGTAGTCGCCGAGCTCCGCGTCCGACCAACCGACACCGAGCAGGGCTTTGTTGGAATATGGGCCGTGCAGGCGCACGCGTTGCAGTGACGGGCGCGCCTGATCCGGCTTGCGGGCCTGAAGCCAAGCGTAGCCCAGGGCGACGTTGGCCTTATCTCTCAAGCCCCGAACGTTCTCGCTCGCCGAGGCGATTTGGCCGACTTCGTCCAGCACGCGGGCCCCCTCGTCGATGCGATCCAGACGAACCAGCGCGACGCCGATGTTGTATTTCGCGTAGCCGACCCATTCATCGGCAGGCGCGCTCCAGGCGTTGAGCAACGCCAGCGCTTCTTCGAAGCGCTGCTGATCCATGAGCACGCGCGCTTGGAGAATGTGGCGTTCGGCCTCCAACTCGGAGGGCAAATGGCCGCTGATCCGGCTCAGCGCGCGCTCGGACTCGACGAGGTAGCCGCGCTGGTACCAGATCTTCGCGAGGAAAAACCACGCGCGGTCATGCACGGTCGAATCCACGGACTCCGCCAGCAAACGATCGAAGATTTCGCCGGCACGTCTATGCTGACCGTAGGACAGATGCAGGCCGCCCAGCAACAACTCGGCGTCGTTCTCATGATGCTGAAACTCGTCGCGCGATTGCGCGGTGAGCAATTGGGTCAGTGCCGCAAAGTAGTCCTCTTGAAAATAGTGGAACAGCACCTTGCCGTAGGCGAGATCCTGCACCGTGCCCGGCGACGCATGCTCGTCGGCTTGGCCGTATGCGGCCCCGAATGTGCTCAACTTCAGGGCGCAAACTACGACGAGACCGAGAGAACGGCGACGGAGTGGCATCTGCACCGGCTACTCCCACTCCTTGACCACGAACTCCGGCTGCAGCGCCTGCTCACGATCGGAGATCGTCAGCTCGATATACTTGGGCCCAATCCCCTTCTCGAAGACGATCGTCGCGCCGCGGCGATAGTCCCTTTCGTGAGGACCCTCCCCCGTGAAAATCGCAACGAGCTCGTGCTCGCCGGCTCGGAGGTTCCCAAGATAGATCTGGTGCACGCCTCCACGAATCAGGGCACTCACTTCGCGCTCGGTGTACAGATAGTTGGATACGTCTTTCTCATCGACCTTTATCTGCACCGAATCGAGCTGGAAGAAATCACCGACGTCCATCGAAACGAATATCGCGACTTGAGTATTCGCCGGGAACAGCAGCTCTTCTTCGAGCAGAAATAGATCTCGATTCAACTCCAACACCAGTTGCTTGAGGTCTTGGATGTCGGAATCCAAGGTCCGGAAGTCCGCGGCGTCACCGGCCCGGCCGGTGCTCGCTTGCGAGGCGTTGAACTCCGGCAGCGAGGCGTCACCGGAGTCGGTCTGTGCCATCGCCGCCGGGCTCAGCACGACCGCGGCCAGTAGGGTCAAGTAGCTATTTCCTCGCATAAACTGCTCCAGATCTTGCTTGCGGGCCTACCCGCATTGCCGCCGGCACGGCCGGCATCATTCCCTCAACAACTCCCTGACGAGATCGAGGTCACTTTGCCCGCGGCCGCGCCGAAAGCCATGAATCACTTCGCGAACGACGCCGTCGCGATCGATCAGAATCGACACCGGCATCGACGTCACCTCATAGAGCCTGCTGACCGTCAGATCCGCGTCGGCAAGAACCGGATAGGGCAGACTCAACGCTTCGGCCGTCTCGCCGATGTCGGACCAATCGCGATCCAGGCTGATGGCGAGCAACTCGAAACCGGCGCCGTGATACCGCCCGTACCATGCACCGAGCTCGGCGAGCTGGGCGCGGCACTCACCGCACCACGTCGCCCAAAAACTCAACAACACGACTTCGCCCCGCAGCTCCGACAAGCGCATGTTCTGGCCGGACAGACTCTTGAGCACGAAGTCCGGAGCCGGCGCGCCCGTCAATTCAGCGGCCACCGACACGGAGGCTGTGCCGTTTCCAAGCAGCAGCATCAACGCTACCGTCACCATTGTCGTCGTCGTCACCACCGCCCTCGGCCTTCGCATTCTCATTCGTCCTCAAATCGCATACAGCATTAGATTCCGTGGCCACGCGCCGGCCTCGCGCACGCTGCCGCCGAGCGCGACGGGGCGCGGAAAGTCTCGGAGAACGTGAAGGCTCGCTACCCCTGGACAACCTTATGTCCAGCGGAGAAAGGGATCTATGAGCCAGGTCTCATCTTTCTTGTGAGCGGCCGCGCGCCGGGCTCCTGGCAGCAGGAACCGTGCCGAGCGGCGGCGGCGGCGATTAACCTATTTAGATCAATGAGTAAGCGAAGCAGCTGCGGGCCGCCAAGCCCCATCCTTGTCGGTCGGCGACTACAGGGCGGCGGAGCCGGAACGTAAGACTTTGATTATGCAATAGAATATTGGGTCGCCGTTTGGCGACAAGACATCGGGGTCTTACGCTCGTAAAGCCCGGTGAGCTCATTCCTCGGAGGGTGTGAAGCCGCTCGAGTAGATCAGGCCGCCGTCGGCATCGACGATGATCGCCTCGTACTCCGGCAGCGTCTCGATGAGCGCGAGACCGCGCTCCGCGCCCATGACGAACACAGCCGTGGAGAGCCCGTCGGTCGAAGTTGCGTCGGGACCGACGACGGTGACGCTCATGAGCTCTTGCGTCGGCTCTCCAGTCATCGGATTGATGATGTGGTGGTAACGCCTTCCGTCGTCTTCGAAGAAACGCTCGTAGTCGCCGGAGGTGGAAATCGCCTCGCCTTCGAGAGGCACGCGCGTGACCACCTGACCGGGCAATCGGGGATGGCGAATGCCGACGATCCACGGCCGGCCGCGCCGATCACCGAGCACTCTGGAATCCCCGCCGGCATTGAGAATCGCGTGCCCCACACCGGCCCGACGGACGATCTCCGCGGCGGCTTCGACGGCGTAGCCCTTCGCTATGCCCCCGAGATTGATACGCACCGCCGGCAGTGCAAATGCGATGGTGTTCGCAGTCTGATCGAGTAACACGTTGCGATAATCGATCGCGTCGAGGCGGTCCGCCAAGTCTGCGGCTGATGGACGCCGGCGCGCGCGAAAATCATAGAGATAGCCGACGCTCTCGTAGGTGATGTCGAAAGCGCCGTTACTGTCTCTCGACAGCATCAGCGCCCGGTTGATGAGGCCGAACAGCTCAGGGCCCACAGGCACGGCTTGCGAGACCGCGAGACGGTTGATCATGGAGATTTCGCTGTCGGGCTTGTAGGTGCTCATGCGATCGTCGATGCGCCGATACTCCTCGAGCACCGCTTCGACGAGCTCACGCCCGCGCCGCTCGTCGTCGTGCCAGAGCTCAACCGAGACTCGCGTTCCCATGAGGTCCTGCGCTTCGCCCACCCAACCTGCCAAACCCGTTGCGGGGGCTATCGCCGTCATCGCGCACGCAATCACAGCTGCTCGACGGGAGCGCGTTCGTTGTCTAGCGCCGTCGCAACGGCGTATGCTCCCGCTCGCACTTCTGTCTAGGAGCGTCCTCATGGAAATCTTGATAGTGCTGGGCATCTTAGCGGCCATCGTGATTTGGGCTATCTCCATCTATAACAACCTCGTCAATCTTCGCAACCGCGTACGCAACGCCTTCGCGCAGATCGATGTCCAGCTTACGCGCCGATACGATCTAATTCCAAACCTGATCGAAGCAGTCAAGGGCTATATGGCTCATGAGCGCGGGACCTTGAACGCCGTCATCGAGGCCAGGAACTCGGCCGTATCCGGGCTCAGGCAAGCGGCCGCAGATCCGGCGAATGCCGAGGCCATCAAGACGCTCGGCAGCGCCGAAGCGGTTCTCGGTGGCACTCTGGGCCGCCTTTTCGCGCTGGTCGAAAACTATCCGGATCTGAAAGCCAATCAGAACATGCTGCAGTTTCAAGAGGAGCTCGCCTCGACGGAAAACAAGGTCGCCTTTGCGAGACAGGCGTTCAACGACGCGGTCATGAGCTACAACAACGGCTGTGAGAATTTTCCCGGCAACATGGTCGCGAACACCTTTCAATTCAAGCACGCGGAGTTTCTCGACATTGGCGAAGAGAAAAAACGCGAGGTTCCCGAGGTAGCGTTTCGCTGACGTGCCCGACTCGCAACCGAACTGAAGCCTTGCTGTGGATTTCTTCACGCAGCAAGAGCGATCCCGGCGCGCCACTCGCCTTCTGATCATTCTGTTTCTACTCGCGGTCGCGGGCACCGTGGCCGCGGTCACGATAGCGGCCGGGCTCGTGATCAATCTCTATCGGCAGCCTTACGCTCCTGGCGGCGCCGTTGCCGGAAGCTTCTCGGCCTGGATTGCGGACAACGGCCTGGAGCTTCTCATGGTCGCCGCGCTGACGGCCGGACTGATCGGGCTCGCGAGCCTTTACCGGAGCGCATCGCTCTCGCGCGGCGGCGGCGAAGTGGCGCGGTTGCTCGGCGCCACCGAGCTCAGCGGGAAAATCGACGATCCTCTCCGGCGACGTCTGATGAATATCGTCGAAGAGATGGCGATCGCTTCGGGTATCCCGGTGCCGGAGGTCTTCGTATTGGAGCAAGAGCAAGGCATCAACGCATTCGCCGCCGGGCTGAATCCCGCCAACGCAGCCGTGGCGGTGACGCGGGGCGCTTTGGAGCGCTTGACGCGCTCCGAGCTGCAGGGCGTCGTCGCTCACGAGTTCAGTCACATTCTCAACGGCGACATGCGCTTGAACCAGCAACTCATGGGGCTTTCGTTTGGAATTCTCGTGCTCTCGCTCATGGGGAAGTGGCTGCTGCGCAGCCTGCGCGTCAGACGCAGAGGGCGATCCAGCGGCGCCATGGTCGCTGCAATGGCCTTGGGCGCGATGCTGGTCATCATCGGCTCGATCGGCTTGTTCTTCAGCCGCTTGATCAAAGCCGGCGTTTCCCGGCAACGAGAGACGCTCGCCGACGCCTCCGCGGTGCAGTTCACGCGCGACGTATCGGGGCTCGCCGGCGCATTGAAGAAAATCGGCGGCCATACCGGCCAGCTGGTGGCCCGCAACGGCGAAGAAGTCGCACACATGTTGTTCTCACGAGGCTCTCTCGTGTTCCGCGGTTGGTTCGCGACGCATCCACCTCTGGATGAGCGGATCCATTTGCTGGATCCGACTTTCGAGCCGGGAGACTACACCGCGAGTGAAGTCGCCGAGGCGGAGGAGTCTTTACGCGCGGTCGAGCGCGCGACGCGAGCTTCACTCGCCGACGAGACCGCCCAAGTCAGCGCGGCGCAGCTACTCGAGCAGGCCGGGCATATCGCGCCACAGGCCTTCGCAGCCGCGCTGCGCCGATCCATTCCCGAAGAGATCGAGCATGCAGCGCATTCAAAGGAAGTGAGCTTCCTGCTGATCCTGGCCTTGGGCCTGAGTCGCGAAAGCTCGGCGCGGATGCGGCAACTCGAGTTTCTCGACCTCAAGCTCGGCGGCAGCCGAACGTCCCGCTGCCGAGCTCTCGCCGCCGAGCTGGACGCGCTCGACGACCGCTTTCGCCTTCCCGTTTTGGAGCTGGCAATGCCCGCGCTGAGGGCTCGCCCGCCGGAGCAGCTCGAGTTTCTCACCGATCTCCTGCGCCGGCTCGGCGAGCTCAGTGAAACCGAGAACTTGTTCGACTACGTGCTGGTGCGCGTCCTCGAGAGCTATCTGAGGCTGACGCCGGCGGCCGAGATCGGTATCGGTCACCGACAGGGCCGCATCTCGGTCGGCGAGGCTTTCTCGACTTTGCTGCGTGCCGTCGCTGCTTTCGGTCACGACGATGCCGGGTCGGCGCTGGCGGCTTTCAAGGCCGGCATGAGCGCAGTCACGCACACGGGGGGTGCCGTGGCCGAGCCGCGATTCGTCCCGCTCAGCGAGGCTCGCGCGCTCGGGACTCTGGACTCGGCGCTGCTTCGCCTGGCTGCCGCGCGGCCGAAGGCCAAACGGGCCGTGCTGAAGGGCGTATTGGCCTGTATTCGCCACGACCGCGAGCTCAGGATCGAGGAGCTCGAGCTGTTTCGTGCGGTCGCGGCGACTCTGGAATGCCCGATGCCGCCCGCCAGCGCCGTCACCGCCGATGTCTAGTAACATTGGAGGCACGTCGACTTTCTTGAGGACATCTTGATGTACCGTTCGCACTTCGGGCTCGCGCTGACGAGCCTACTGATCGCCGGGCTCGGCCACGCCCAGACCATGGAGGAAGCTCGGCTTACGAATGCCGGTGCGGTCATTCAGGAGCTGGGCAGCGACCCTGAGACGGCGATTCCGCCGTGGTTGCTTCAGGGCGCGCAAGGCATCGCGGTCATCCCACGCACCATACGCGCCGGCCTGATCTTCGGCGGCCGACGCGGCAGAGGCGTCGTCACCATACGCACGGAGAGCGGCGATTGGGCAAACCCGTCGTTCATCACCCTCACGGGCGGCAGCTTCGGCGCTCAAATCGGCATCGAGTCCGCCGATATCGTTCTCGTCTTCGGCAACGCCCGCTCGGTACGCGATATCGACGACGGCAAGTTCACGCTCGGCGGAGAAGCTTCGGCGACGGCCGGACCCGTGGGGCGCGCATCTCGCGCGGCGACCGACATGACGTTTACCTCTGAAGTCTACATCTACACCGACAGCCGAGGTCTGTTCGCGGGTGCATCCTTGGAAGGGACCCGCTTGTCGATCGACACCGAGGCAAATCAAAGCTTCTATGCCCAAGGCGGCGCCGATGAACCGTTGCGCGCGAGGAGTTCCTCGACGCCAACGGCGGCGCAGCGATTCCTGCTCACCTTGGTGCAGGCCGAAAGCTCATCGCCGCAAGCTACGCCGCCGCCCGCCTCACAACAGGTTCCGGCAGAGGAAGCGATCACCTATCCGCTCGGCGACGGCGCCGACTGAGCTGCGCGGAGATCTTGCTATTGTGTCATGCGCCTTTCGGGCGGCGAGATCTCTTCGAGCCGCGGCTTCGGCGGAGTGTACTCCAGGGGCTTCGCGCCCCGGGGAAGGGTGACGGCCGTGAGCGGCGGATTCACGGACCGGGGTAATGTAATGTATTCGAGCTCCGGGGCGGGCGTGCTCGTGGCGGCGCTATCATGCCACTGGGCCTCGTAGGCGAGCTCTTGCTCCTCGATCGCCGCGGTCTCGGCGCGACGCATCGCCGCCTCTTGGGCCTCTTGATACTGCCGCGCCGCGAGTCGTCGGCTTTCCGACTCGACTTCGCGCTGCTCCCGCTGCGCGGCGTCCGCTCTGGCCGCGAGTGTCGCGGCGGCGCGCCGAGCGTTTATGCACTCCGCGTCGTCCGCGGTCGCATCGCGAACCGCGTTGCAGCGAACGAGGGTGCCTTCCCTGGCAACACGATCGTCCATGAATTCCACATAGCTACGCGGTGGCGGCTCCTCGATACAGGCGACCAAGGCGCAAAATATCGTCGCCGCAAGGATTGCAACGACCGTTTGCTTGGAGCTCGGCAGACTCCCAACAGGCAAATCTCGACCCACACCTGGCCTCTGGCTTGAAGGACTCGTGACATAACGCCGGACAACAACAAAGATAGCGCGCTTCGACGCGCGTGCCGTGTCGCCAGTTCACAGATTTGAGCGAAAGCCCTCATGGGAAGGCGCCTGGGACGCGGCAGGCCGCTAGTAGCTTTGCCCGGTGATCGCGGCCAGCTCGTTGAGCTCGAGGCCGAGCAGGCGGGGCCAGTCGCGCTCGAGAACGGCGTCGTTCAACGCCCCAGGCCGTTGGAAAGATTGCTGCCAGTCGACCTCTTCGAGATAGGCCGCCCCGAGACCGCCGCCGCCGACGAGCCTCAGCGCCTCGCCGGCGGACCCCAGCACGGCCGCGCCGGTGGCCGCGTTCAGGCGCGTGAGCCGGCTGCCGGTGACGGTGAGCCGCGCCGCCGCGACCTCCACGCGGTGAACCCAATGATCCGTTTGCGCGATGAGGGCTTCGCCGTCGGCGCTGAAGCCGATCCAACGCACCGGATGCGGCAGCACCAGCGCAGTGCCGATCGGTCGCGCGGCCGACGCGTTCCACAACTGTATGCGCCCGGAACGGTCGCCGGTCGCGAGACGCCCGCCGTCCGGCGTGAATGCCAATGCCGTCACGGCATCCTGCGCCCTGCCGGAGCGTGCGCGCGCGGCGCTCGCTATCGGCGCGATGAACAAGTTTCCGGCACTGTCGCCGACCGCGATCGTCGAGGAGTTCGGGGCGATGCCGACCGAAAGCGCCGTGCCGTTGACCGGCACCTCCAGCGCGAGGGCGCCGTCTGCCGTGCCCCAGACGCGGGCGCTGTATTCGGCAGCGCTTGCCAGCCAACGGCCATCGCCGCTGAGCTCCAAATCGCGAATCGGTCCTTCGGGGTGACGCATGAACGGCGCAGTCGGAACGCCGCTCGCCAAATTCCAGATGCGAACCAATCCGTCGCGCCCACCGCTGGCGATTACGCCGTTGGCCGAGTCGACATCTATGCTCGCCACCGCGCCTTGATGGCCGATATAGGCGATGCCACGATCGCTATTGATTTCTTCCTGCAGTTGCGCAGTCGTTCGCAACTGCACGTGCCCTCCGCGAAAGCCGAGCGCGGCGAGCTGGCCAGACGCGTCCAACGCCATGACCGATATGCCGTCGTCGACGATGGCGCTCGGCGCAACATCGCTCGTCTGCCATAGCTGTAGCAGCGATCCGCTCCCCGTCAACAATGACTGGCCGTCCGTCGATACGGCCGTCATCAAGCCGTCATCGGCATGATGGATCCGTGCGCTCAGCGGGATCGAGTCGCTGATGAGGCTGCGAACCACGACGTGTCCGTGAGCCGCCTCATAGGCGATCGTCGATCCGTCAGCGGCCACGCTGACGCTTTGCGGATCCACGGTCGTACCGACTCGCTTACCGCCGAGCTCGCCGTTTTCGGAGCCGTCGAAGTTCCAGACAAAAATATCGCCCTCGGCATCGACGCTCAGAACGAGATCGCCTTGGGGCGACGCCAGGATGCGCTCCGTGTCGCGTTGGTGAGGGAGATCATAGAGCATCTCGCCACGACGCGGATCCATCACGCGCACCAGACGGGAGGGGCCGACCACGATCAGGTATCGCGCCCGCGGCCCCAGCAGCCAGTCACGAACACCGGAAATTCCTTCAACGCTCGAAACCAGCTCGCCGTCCGCGGCCCGCAACAGGCTGTAGAGGATACCCCCGGTCTCGAGTCGCTCGGCGATCGCGATGTACTCACCGTCCAGACCGACGGCCGGCTCGGAAACGTATTCCGTCTGCGTAACGATGCGCGAGACCGAGCCTCCGGAGTTGGTGTCCCAGAGCCTGAGGGTCGAGCCCGCGACCGTGATCAGGCGCGGTGCATCCCGAGTGAAAGCGAGAAAGCTCGGCTCGGCCTCGAGCTGGATATCGCCCAACGGCGTTCCGGTCGTCAGGTCCCACAGCGTCAGCGTCCCGACCGCCCCCGGACGTGAGGGCCGAGCCGCGCCGAACCGGCCGTCGTCGCTGAGCTCCACGTCAATCTGGTCCGTGCGGACGGGATCCGGGATATCGAGTCCCTGCTCCGGAACGTCCTCCCAGCCTCGCAGCTCCTCGGCGAACAGCAGCCCCCAGCGCGACAAGCGGCCGACGGATCCTTCCGCCTGATCGACGAGGGTCAACCGCCAAACACCGCGGCGCTCCTCGTCCGCGAGCGCCGACAGCTCGGAGCGTTCGGTAACGCGAATCTCCCGCCGGGCCGCCTCCCCCGGAGGTAAGCGGAAGCTCACTTGAGCGCCGCTCGGCGCTTCGAGGCTGATCATGATCTGCTGCTCCTCGGGGTGCTCGAGCTCGATCTGGAACAGAAACGCGCCGGCTGATCCAGGCTCGTCCACGCCGAGCTCCCGGCTGACGGGAACATGCTGCAGAGCGGTCAGTCTCGCCGTGCTCTTCACCGCTGCGTCGTCGCTGACGCTGATACGCTGTCCGCGCTGCGCTTCATCGACGACCGTGAGCTCCTGCATCGACCAATCCACACGCCAATGAGCCGGCCGCACGGCGAAACGGAAGCTCCGAGCCAACGCGGGATAGTCGTCGTCGATCAGGCCGTTGAGTAGCTCGGACGCCGCCGCCGCTTGACCCGTGCTGGCGAGCGATGCGTACACCAGAGCCTCGTCCCGCCTCTCGCCGTGCACGGCTTCGCCCGCGCGCCTGAGCCAATAAGCCCCGAGGATCTCATCAGCGAGCTCCGTCTGAGCCGGAAGGGCGCGCAGGACTTCGTCGGCCGCGAGTATCTCGGAATAGCTTTGCGCCGACTCGCTTCGGCGGCGCATGACATCGGCCAGCAAGCCATCCGCAGTGCCCGCAAAGCCGGGGAGACGCCGCAAGCGGCCGTGGGTCTCCAAGGCGAGATCGAGATCGTCGGTGACGGTCGACAGCGTGTCGATGTAGGGGCGTGGGAAGTACTGCGTATACCAGAGAGGAACCAGGATCATCACGGCGAGCACCGCGGTTGCGATCGCTGAGCCACGCCAGTCGAACGGCAGCGCGCTGCCGATCCAATGGCTCGTGAACGCTTCCTTGAAGAGGCGATTTCGATACGTCAAATAGCCGTCGCCGATGGTCGTGACGACGCCCGCCAAGTTGAGAAATTCGTGCACTTGAGAATCGGGGTCGGCGACGATCGTGGTGCCCTTGCCCACCTTCCCCAGCTCGGCGAGCGCGCGGCGATTCACGGTCCCGCGTTCGGTTAACAGTGAGCAGATATGATTCAGCAAGGGCTCCTCGTCGCGAGCCCCCTGGCTCAAGAATCGCTCACGCACGACGGCGTCGACGTTTTCGACGGTGCCGTTGCGTCTGGCGGCCGCGCGCGCGATCTTTTGCGTCAAATAAGGGTGTCCCTTGACCCAGTAGTGAATGCGAGCGAGCGCATCCTTGGCTGTGGTCTCGTCTGACGCAAATCCCTGCGCCAGGTGATGGGTTTCTTCCAGGGTGAAATCCTGAAGCCTGATCGCCCGCCCGTCCTCGAAAAGCGGCAGTGAGAGGCCGCGGCTGAGCTGGCGCGGGGTCGCGACGCCGAGCACGACGAAATTCAGCCTGAGGAAATCCGGCTCGGTCGCCCGGCCTTCGTAACAGGCCCCCAGGGCCGCGAAAAGCTCGCGCGAGAACGGCAACTCCAAAGCGCGCTCTCCCTCGTCGAAGAAGATAGTCACCGGCGTGGTGGTGTTCGCCAGCACGATCTCCCAGAAGAACTCCGTGAGCCGCTGCTCGCTCATCAGGATGCTCTTGTCTTGCCACCACGTTTGCAGATCGACCTTGAGCCTCAGCTCACGGACGATTCGATAGGCGATGCTGTAGAACCAGCGCCCGGCTTCGGCGCTCTCGCCGCGTGCGCCTATTTGCGTGAGATCGACGACTGCGGCCAATTGGCCCTCGGCGCGCAGTCGGCGAATCGTGCGTGCCATCAAGCTCGTCTTGCCGCTGGCCTTGGGGCCCACGACGTAGCTGAATTGCTGATCCCGAATGCTCTGGCGGAGCATCTCGTCAGTAGGTCGCTCGATGTAGCAGGCACGGTCCGGCTGCACCGGACCACCGACGACGAAGAACTCTCCAGTCTGAGCGATGCGTGACACGTTATCGCAACCTCTACCCATGGCCAATCGCGCCGGCCGACGGCGCCGCCGGCTTCGAGCTTGATTTAGGATCGAATTGTAGCAGGCCGGTCATGGCGCCCGAGGGCGACCCAGCTCTCAGAAGCCCTGATTCCCGGGGATACAATGCCGGCTACCCCCGTGGGACCGCGCTCGCTATGATCATCGCTTTCAAACGCTCGCAGCACCGACGCTCGCGCACAATAGAGACCGTTCGATGAGAATATGTCACTCTCACAATCTCAATCGCCGACATGATCGCGAGCGCCTCTTCGGCATCAAGGTCAGCCTTCCGCCGGGCGATACTTTCAGCTCGTTGATCGATAAGAACTGGGAGCGCTTCCATTGGTATTCAACCGAACGCGAGCGCGACCGCGCGCTCCGCGACATGGCCAGCGAGCATCTCTATTCCCGCCGAGGAGACCGTCCGACGCTCGTATTCGAGCCGGTCGAGCGAACACGAGCCTAACGCGTCCGCTTACGCTCGGATCTGTCCCTCACCACGAACCACGTATTTGTAACTCGTGAGCTGCTCCGCGCCCACGGGTCCGCGCGCATGCACCCTTCCCGTGGCGATGCCGATCTCGGCGCCGAGACCGAATTCTCCGCCGTCCGCGAACTGGGTGGAGGTGTTGTGCATGAGAATGGCGCTGTCGAGCTCGTTCAAGAAACGCTCGGCTGCCTCGTCGTCCGCGGTGACGATGGCCTCCGTGTGCCCAGAACCGTAGCGGCGAATGTGCGCCATGGCTTCATCGATGCCGGCAACGACCCGTACGGCCACCACCGCGTCGAGAAATTCCCGGCCCCAGTCATCCGCGGCCGCCGCCTTGACTCGGGAATCACAGGCGAGCGTGCGCACGTCGCCGCGAACCTCACAGCCCGCATCCAATAGGTCCTTGACGATAGGCCCGAGATGGGAGTCCGCGATGTCGCCGTCGACGAGGATGGTCTCGGTCGCTCCGCAGACGCCGGTACGCCGCATCTTCGCGTTCAAGCAGACGCGCTTCGCCATTGCGAGCTCCGCAGCCCGATGGATGTAGGTGTGACAGACCCCTTCCAGATGGCCGATGACCGGTACCCTCGCGTCCTGTTGAACGCGAGCGATGAGTCGCTTGCCTCCCCGCGGCACGATGACGTCGATGTATTGAGCCATGTCCCGCAGGAGTATGCCGACGGCTTCGCGATCCTGTGACGGCACGCGCTGTATCGCGGTCCGCGGCAGGCCGGCGGCTTCGAGACCCCGCAGCAGGCAGTCATGGATGATTTCGTTGGAGCGAACCGCCTCCGATCCTCCCCTCAGGATCACAGCGTTGCCGCTCTTGAGGCAGAGACCTCCAGCGTCCGCCGTTACGTTGGGGCGGCTCTCGTAGATGATCGCGATGACACCGAGCGGCACTCTGACCCTTTGAATCTTTAGCCCGTTCGGACGCTGCCACTCGGCGATCACCTCGCCCACTGGGTCTTTCAAAGCCGCGATCTCCTCGAGACCGCGTGCCATAGCTTCGATTCGACTTGCGTCCAACGCCAGGCGATCGAGCAGCGCCGCCCCGGGGCGATGCGCCTTGGCGCGTTCGAGATCGCGCGCGTTGGCCGCAAGAATCTCGCCCTGCCGAGAACGCAGGGTCGCCGCGGCCTCCTTCAACGCGGCGTTCTTCGCCGCCGCATCACTGCGAGCCAGGACGGCCGACGCTTCGCGGGCGGATCGGCCCAGCAGCTGCATCGTATGCGGCAGATCGTTGGCCATGTCCTGCTGAGCCTGGCTCAAGATATTCGTCCGGTCTGTTGTTGCGTGAGGACCAAATCGTCGCGATGGATCATTTCGTCCCGACCACGATAACCCAGTATATCCACGATCGCGGTGGATCGCTTACCGATGATCGCCCGCGCCTCATCGGCCGCATACGCGATCAGCCCCCTGCCCAGCTCGTTGCCGTCGGAATCCAGCACCCGAACGGCGTCACCGCGTTCGAAGCTCCCTTCCACGCGAGTGATGCCGGCCGGCAGCAGGCTTCGCCCGCTCGCAAGTGCGGTAGCCGCGCCCCGGTCGAGCGATACCGCGCCCTTTGGCTTCAGCGTGCCGGCGATCCACTGTTTGCGAGCCGCCCTCGGCGTCGAATCCGGAAGAAACCACGTCGATCGAGCTCCATCCAGCAATGCGCGAATCGGGCGCAGCACGCGTCCCGAGGTGATGATCATCTGGCAACCGGCGCCCATTGCGATTCGCGCCGCGTCGAGCTTGGTGCGCATGCCGCCGGACCCGTCACGCGAGCCCGGTCCTCCCGCCATGTCCCAATGGCTCTTGGTCAGCTTCAGAACTTCCGGAACGTGGCGAGCCGATGCATCCTGCTGCGGATCGGCGGTGTAGAGCCCGTCGACGTCTGATAGCAATATCAGACAATCGGCGCTGACCATCTGCGCGACACGGGCGGCAAGCCGGTCGTTGTCGCCGTAGCGCAGCTCTTGGGTCGCCACGGTATCGTTCTCGTTGACGACCGGGATCGCGCCGTACTTGAGCAGCGCAAACAAAGTGCTGGCCGCGTTCAAATAACGGCGCCGGCTCTCGCTGTCATCGAGCGTCAAGAGTATTTGAGCGGCCGTGAACCCGAATCGCCCGAGCATCTCTTCGTAGGCGTGGGCGAGTTGTATCTGCCCGATGGCGGCTGCCGCCTGATGATCGTGCAGGCGGGCGCGCCTGGAGTCGATATCGAGCCGCCGTATTCCGAGCGCGACGGCGCCCGACGACACAATGATGATTTCCTGACCTCGTTCGCGCAGCGCGGTAACGTCGGCACACAGCCCCTCCAGCCATTCGCGGTGCAGGGTTCCGCTTCCGCGGTCCACGAGCAAAGCTGAGCCGATCTTCAACACGACCCGCCGTGCCTGAAGCAAACGCTGCCCATTGGAAGGTTCGGCTGTCACTTGCGCCCCCGGAAGAATAAACGCGGCTGTCGCGGCTAGGTGGGCGTGAGGATCGGCATTCCTCGCGCGACGGCCATCGCGCCGCTGCGAACGACGGTGAGAATGTCCGCCGAGCCGCCGACCTTGGTCATGAAACGATCGATCTCCGACCGGCCTCCGATCAACTCGACCGTAAAATGACCCTCGTGATCGTCGAGTATGCGCGCGCCGAACTGCTTTACCAGCTTTTCGAGCCTATCCCGCTTGGCACGCCTGACCTGAAGCTTGAATAACGCCAGCTCCCGCTCGATATGGTCGTCGTCGGTCATATCGACGATGTTGACGACGTCGACGAGCTTCGCCAGTTGCTTCGAAATCTGGTCGATAATCTCGTCCGATCCCGTCGTCACGAGCGTGAGCCGGGAAACGGTTTCGTGGTTGGTCGGAGCCACGTTGAGGCTCTCGATATTGAAGCCCCGGCTCGAAAACAGGTTTGCGACACGGGCCAGCGCGCCGGCCTCGTTCTGCAGCAAAATCGATATTATGTGTCGCATCGGAACTGCTCGAGGCCGCGGATACGCCCCGTCTCGGGAGCGGCTTAATGTTGGCGTAGACCAACAACTATTGCAATGCACAAACTTTTCGTCAACACTCGGGAAGGCAGCTAGCAGAATACGTCGTCAAAGGCTCTCGGCGGCTCGGTGAAACACCTCAGGAATCGGGGCGCAGCATACCCTGGCGGTAAGTGACATGGACTCGCAGATCCACGCCAAGATGGCTCGATCCCATCCGCTCGCCGGCACCCATATGAGCGGCGCCGATACCATTGTTCAAGTGTTGGCCGACGAAGGCGTCGAGACGATCTTCGGCTACAGCGGCGGCGCGATTTTACCCACCTACGACGCGGTGTTTCGCTACAACGAGCGCCATAAACTGAACGGCAGGGATCCGATGCCGCTGATCGTTCCCGCGAACGAGCAGGGCGCGGGGTTCATGGCCTCCGGCTACGCACGAGCCACCGGTCGCGTGGGAGTCGTAATCGTCACTTCCGGTCCCGGAGCCACGAACAGCGTGACGCCGGTCCGCGATTGCATGGCGGACTCCATTCCGATCGTCGTCATCTGCGGCCAAGTCGCCACGGGTGCCATCGGCACCGACGCGTTTCAGGAGGCACCGGTGAGCGCCGTCATGGGCTCGGTCGCTAAGCACGTGTTCCTGGTCACCGAGCCCGAGCGCTTGGAATCGACCATGCGGTCCGCCTTCGACATCGCCAGAACGGGGCGGCCCGGGCCGGTTGTCGTCGACGTGCCCAAGGACGTGCAGAACTGGGTCGGACCGTTCCAGGGGGAAGGGCTGTTGTCCATGCCCGGCTACCACTACCGTCTGGGCATGATGCGGTCGAACGAGTTGGGCGAGGCGCGTTGCGAAGAATTCTTCGACATGCTCGCCAAGAGCAAGCGGCCTCTGATTTACGCCGGCGGCGGCGTGATCAACGCGCAGGCGAGCGATGCCCTGCGCACGCTCGCGATCAACTACCAGATCCCCGTGGCGATGACCCTTATGGGGCTGGGAAGCTTCGATACCAAACACTCGTTGAGCATGCACATGCTGGGAATGCACGGCACGGCGTATGCCAACTATGCCGTGGACGACTGCGATCTGCTGATCGCCATCGGCGCCCGTTTCGACGACCGTGTCGCTGGTGACCCGCCGAAATTCGCGCCTCGCGCCAAGCGGATACTGCATTTCGATATCGACCCGTCCGAGATTCACAAGGTCAAGCCGGCGGATTGGTACTACGTCGGACTGCTGCAACGGGCGCTGGAAAACCTGATTGCCTATGGCCGGCGAAACGCCGTGTCGACGCCGCACGATGCCTGGCTCGAGGAGATCGCTGATCTCAAGGCGACATACACCTTGAACTACGATCGGCGGAGCGCCTTGATTCAACCCAACTATGTCATCGAAACCATAAACGAGATCACTCGCGGCGAGGCGATCATTACAACCGGCGTCGGTCAGCATCAGATGTGGGCCGCGCAGTACTTTGACTTCCGCGAGCCGCGGCTATGGCTCACGTCCGGGAGCATGGGGACGATGGGATTTGGGCTGCCGGCGGCTATCGGCGCCCAGTTCGCTCGCCCCGACAAGCTCGTCATAGACCTCGACGGCGACGCCAGCATCCGCATGAATCTCGGTGAGCTCGAAACGGTCACGACTTATGACTTGCCGGTCAAGATCGTGGTTCTCAACAATTACGGTGACGGCATGGTGATGCAATGGCAGCGAATGTTCTTCAAGGGGCGGCTTTCGGGCAGCGATAAGTCGCTGCGCAAGAAGGACTTCGTCAAAGCCGCTCAGGCCGACGGTTTCGGCTATGCGAAACGCTTGGATCGCAAGGCCGACGTCGCGCCCGTCATCGAGGAGTTTCTCTCGTTCGAGGGGCCCGCGTTTCTCGAGGTCATCATCGACCCCGAAGCGAGTGTGTATCCGATGGTCCCCCCGGGCCTGTCCTACCGGGATATGGTTACGGGCGACTTCATACCGAACCGATACGATGGCGGCACGGCGAGCCAGCCCGACGCTTCCGAGATGTTCTGATCGCGTCGCCGCCTAGCGCGGCGTTGCGCTCCATCGCGCTACCACGCGGCGAACGGCCCCCATCAGCGCCTCGAGCTCGTCGTCTTCGATCGTGAACGGCGGCATGAGGTAGACGACGTCCTGAAGCGGTCTCAGCCACACACCTTCGGCCAGAAATTGCGCCCGCAGTGCGTCGTGATCCGGCGCGCGGTCGAGCTGAACGACGCCGATCGCACCTTTCACTCTGACGTCGTGGACACCACGCAGCGCTCTGCATTGGCCTAGTCCCTCCAGGAGCCGCGCTTCGATGGCGGCGACCTGCTCGAGTCGCGGCTCGGTATCGAACAGCGACAATGAGGCGTTGGCGGCGGCGCATGCCAACGCGTTGCCCATGTACGTCGGCCCGTGCATCAAGGCCTTGTCGGCGGAATCGGAAAGAAACGCCCGGTAGACTTCCTCCGTGGCGACGGTCGCGGCCAAAGGCAAGGTGCCGCCCGTGAGCGCTTTCGACAGCATGATGATGTCGGGCACGACGTCGGCCTGCTCGCAGGCGAACAGCGTTCCGGTGCGCCCAAAACCCGTCGCGATCTCATCCAAGAGCAGCAACACCCCATTGCGGGACGCGATCGCGGCGATCGCCGCGAGCGTTTCGGGCTCATGAAACTTCATGCCCCCCGCGGCCTGAACCAAAGGCTCGAGAACTATGCCCGCGAGCTCCCGCCGGTGCACGACGACGATACGCTCGAACTCGGCGAGCTCGGCCTCGTCCCGCGGCAAGTCGACGATGATCTGGCCGGACACGAGATCCCCAAAAAGCCGGTGCATGCCTTCTTCGGGATCGCAGATGGACATCGCGGCGAAGGTATCGCCGTGATACGCATGCCGGAAGCTCAAGAATCGCCTGCGTTCGCGCTGCCCGCGATTGATCGAGAATTGCAGCGCCATCTTCAATCCGATCTCGACCGACACGGAACCGGACTCCGAGAAGAATACGTGCTCGAGATCGCCGGGAAGCTTGCTTGCGAGCCGCGCTGCGAGTTGCAGGGCCTGGTCGTGAACCAGGCCGCCCAGCATGACATGGGGCAGCCGCTCGAGCTGCGACGACACGGCCGCCGCGATCGCCGGATGATTGTAGCCGTGACATGCCGTCCACCAAGACGAGATGCCGTCTATCAGGCTCCTGCCGCCCTCGAGCATGATCCTGGACCCGCTCGTCGCGAGGACGCGCTCAGGCTTCGGCGCAGTCTGCATCTGACAGTACGGAAGCCACAGCTTGGAAGTGCTCATCGCATTGCAGGACATGCCCTGATCGATGGCTCGGCGCGCGATACCGAGCTCATCGTGAGCGCCAAAGTATAGGTATACTGCCCGCTTTCCACTACCACCCGCGATTATGACATCGATCAATTGCTTCAAGGCCTACGATGTGCGAGGCCGAGTGCCCGAGGACCTCGACGAGGACATCACCTATCGAATCGGACGCGCCTATTCGGCCTTCGTCGAGCCGCGTAAGGTCGCGGTGGGCCGCGATATTCGCAAGACCAGCCCATCGTTGACCGCGGCGCTCGTCAGGGGCCTCAATGACTCCGGAGTGGACGTGCTCGATATCGGCATCTGCGGAACCGAGCTCGTCTATTTTGCTACCGCTCACGCCGGCCTCGACGGCGGAATCATGGTCACCGCCAGCCACAATCCTCCGAACTATAACGGCATGAAATTCGTCCGCGAGCAGGCACGCCCGATCAGCGCCGACACGGGGCTCGCCGATATCCGTGCGTTGGCGGAGCGAAACGACTTTTCGAAGCCCGCGGGAACCGGCAGCGTCGACCAACTGGACATTCGACAGGCCTACGTCGAGCACCTGCTGTCGTACATCCATCTCGACAGACAACGGCCGATGAAGATCGTCGTCAACGCCGGCAACGGTGGCGCGGGTCCGGTCATCGACCTGCTCGAGCCGCATCTGCCCTTCGAGTTCGTCAAGATTCATCACGAGCCCGATGGTTCCTTTCCCAACGGCGTGCCGAACCCCATGCTGGAGGAAAACCGGGAAGCCACTGCGAAGCCGGTCCTCGAGCACGGCGCCGATCTCGGCTTGGCCTGGGACGGAGACTTCGATCGTTGCTTTTTCTTCGACGAGCTCGGCGAGTTCGTCGAGGGATACTACATCGTGGGCCTGCTCGCGGAGGCATTTCTTCAGAAGTCGCCCGGCGAGCGCATCGTGCACGACCCCAGACTGACATGGAATACCTTGGATATCGTTGCGAAATACGGCGGTAGCGCGATTCAGAGCAAGTCCGGGCATGCCTTCATCAAGGAAAAAATGCGCGACAGCAACGCAATCTACGGCGGAGAGATGAGCGCCCACCACTATTTCAGAGACTTCTCTTACGCCGACAGCGGAATGATTCCCTGGCTGCTGGTCACGGAGATCATGAGCGATCGCAATCTGCCGCTTTCCAGTCTCGTCCGCGACAGAATGGCGAAGTTTCCGGCGAGCGGCGAGATCAACCGCAAAGTGAGCGATGCCGTTGCGGTGCTGGATCGGATCGAGCGGCGATACGCGGCCGGCGCCGTTTCCGTCGAGCACGCCGACGGGCTCAGCGTCGCGTTCGTTGATTGGCGTTTCAACGTTCGGGCGTCGAACACCGAACCGCTGCTGAGGCTCAACGTCGAAAGTCGCAGCAACACCGATCTCATGCGCGAAAAAACCGCCGAGCTTCTTGCTGCAATGGGAGGCGAGCCGGCCTGAACGCAGCTAGCGCCGAGCTCCTCATCGAGCGGCTCCTGGACCCCAAGGTCCATGGAACAGGCGTATCGTCCGTCCGGCTCGTCGAGACTCACATCTCCTGGGTGCTGCTCACGGGCGCGGTCGCCTACAAGATCAAGAAACCCGTGCGCCTGCCGTTTCTCGACTTCACGAGCTTGAGCCAGCGCCGCCATTTCTGCGAGGAGGAGCTGCGGATTAATCGGCGCCTCGCGCCGGAGCTCTACGTCGAGGTCATACCCATAGGCGGCACGCCCGAGCATCCCGACCTCGGAACGCTTCCTGCGATCGAATATGCCGTGAAGATGCACGAGTTTCCGTCGCAGTCCCGCTTGGACCAATATCTCAAGACTCATGTCGGCCTCGACGGTGAGATCGAAGAGCTCGGCGAGCTCATCGGCCGCTTTCACCTCGGCTTGCCGGCCGCAGGCTCGGAGACCCGGTACGGATCATCGGCAAGCGTCGTCGCGACGATCGTGAAGAACCTCGATGAAACCGTGGCCTGCTTGCCCGATGCGCTCGCGCCCGACAGCGTGCTCTACAGGGGCCTCGTTTCGCTCGCAGAGCGTCTAGCTCCAGTCTTCGATCAACGCAAACGCGGCGGCGCGATCAAGGAGGGGCATGGCGACCTGCACCTCGAGAACCTCGTCTATTTCGACGGGCATATCCTGCCGTTCGACGCCCTGGAGTTCGACCCCGGCCTTCGGTGGCTCGACGTCATCGACGAGGCGGCGTTCCTCACCATGGACCTGATGGCGCATGAACGCATCGATCTCGCCTGCGCGTTCCTCAACCGCTATCTGGAAGTGACCGGCGACTATGACGGGTTGATGGTTCTCGACGGCTACCTCGCGCATAGAGCCGTCGTTCGAGCCAAGGTTCGCGCCATCAAAACGATGCGAAATCATGCTGCAAGCGGCAGCTCGTCGCCCCGACCCTACCTGGCGTTGGCCAGCAAGCTTCTTGGGCCGAAGCGGCCGGCGATTGTCATGACTCACGGCTTGTCGGGAAGCGGCAAAACGACGGTGAGCACGGCGTTGATCTCTGCGCTCCCCGCGATCCGGCTGCGCAGTGACCTGGAAAGGAAAAGGCTCGCCGGTCTGGAAGAGCGTCAACGCAGCTGCTCGAAGCTGGGCGCTGGACTCTACTCGGAACGGCGGACAGCCTCGACCTATGCCGCGCTCGAGCACCATGCTCGAGCCGCCATCGGAGCGGGGTTCAACATCATCCTCGATGCGGCGTTCTTGCAAGCCGACCAGAGACGGCGTATCGCGAGGCTTGCTGAGGCGCTGGATGTCCCCTTCGCGATTCTCGACTGCATCGCTTCGGATAGGACGCTACGCGACCGGATTCGGGCCAGGCTCGCCGGGCAACTCGATGCGTCCGAGGCCGATCTGGACGTGCTCGACCATCAGATCGGCGCGCGCGATGAGCTCGACCCGGCTGAGCTTGCTCGAACGATACGCGTCGATACGGAGCAACCATTCTCGGGAGAAAAGCTCGCTGGACGGATTCGTTCACGCCTCGCGAGCTCGGACCCGTGAGTGTCTGTCGTTTCCGTTTTCCCGGTCGAGCTCATATCCGCAGCTGGTTTTCGAGCTGATGCAGCGCAAGCCATCGCATGAGATCGGCGTGATGCAGCAAGCCGACGACATAGCCGGCCTCCACTACGGGTATCGGATCGCGCTTGGACGCGAGCAGAAATTTGAGCGCATCTCGGCCGCGCAGATCCGGCCGAACCGCGTCGCCTAATTCGTCCATCGCGTCGGCAACGGAAAGTCGGCTCGCGTCCTCGGAGACTTTAGCCCTGATCGACTCGATACTGATCAGACCCACCGGCCGATCTGCTTCAAGCACCGGCCAGCACACTTGATCGCTTCGAAGCAATTTGTCGTCGATGAATCTGCGCAACGGCACGTCGCCCTGAATCTGCTCGAAACGCGTTCGCATGAGGTCCGCAACCTGTAGCGTCACCATCGTTTGGGTCAACAGCAGTTGAGATCGCCGCCGAATACCATAGGGCCGCTCGAAGCACGCGGCCGCCGTCCAATGGGAATCCTGGAACCAGATTGAACACCGCCAGCGCCACGTTCACCGGTCCGAGCCACAGGAGCAGTGTCGCTGCCGGCCCGAGCTCGGCCATGGCCGCCCCGGGATCGGTGCCGAGCTCGTTGACGAAGCCGGGGCCGGCCAGGCCCACCCCGAGCAGGGAGAACGACAGCCCCAGCGCGAGGCTCATCGCCGGGCCGACGATCGCGATCCTGAACTCCGCCGCCGGCGTCTCAGGTTCCGACTCGAGCTCGGAAACGCCTCCGAAGACGAACAGAACGATGCGCGGCACGCGAATCCCCATGCCGCTGCGCAACGATCGAGTGGGCGAGCTCATGGAGCAACAACCGGGCAGCCGGGAATCATTGCTTCATTTTGATCCGAGAGTATGCGCCCCCTCACCGGATTGTCACGGAAGACCGTGCAACCCTTGAGCCCCAACTCGTAAGCCTTGAGATAAATCGTTTCGAAGTCGTCTTTCGAGATAGACTCCGGGACGTTGATGGTCTTGGAGATCGAGTTGTCGACTAGCGGTTGCAGCGCGGCCTGCATCTGAAGGTGGGCGTCCGGAGTTATCTCCCTCGCCGTGACGAACGTCGACGGCAACGCGGCATCACTGCCAGCGGATTCCCGCCACAGCCGGTAGGCATGGTCCGTGGCCTTTCGAACCTCGAGCTCGCCGGACCGATTCACCATCCTTCGTTGCCCTTGCATTGCGAACACCGGCTCGATCCCGCTAGAGATATTATTCGCCAGCAGGCTGATCGTTCCCGTCGGTGCGATAGCCAGGAGATGGCTGTTGCGAATTCCGCGCCGAGCGATGGCGTCCCTGATGGACACGGGCAAGGTCTTGACGTACTCGCCGTCGAGATACGCGTCTTTGTCGAAGTAAGGAAAGCTGCCCTTGTCTTCCGCGAGCTGGGTCGAAGCGAGGTAAGCCGCGTCGCGCACGCGCTCGACGACACTTCGGGCGATCTCTCTTGCCGCATCGGTATCATAGCGGTGGCCCAGCATGATCAAAGCATCGGCGAGACCGGTAATTCCCACGCCGATGCGCCGGGCTCCGGCTGCCTGTGCTTTCTGTGCGGCGAGCGGGAAGCCGGAGCAATCCACCACGTTGTCCAGAAGCCGGGTTGCCGTCATCGCAACACGCTCGATCTCCGGTAAATCCAGCGAGGCCTGCCTGGAGAAGGCGAACCGGACGAATGCGGTCAGATTGAGGGAGCCGAGCACGCAGGCGCCATACGGCGGCAAAGGTATCTCGCCACAAGGGTTGGTCGTCGTTATGTGCTCTCGATAGTGGAGATTGTTGTGGCGGTTGATCTGATCGACGAACAACACGCCGGGCTCCGCCGAATCGTAGGCGGCGCTCATCGTGGCCGCCCAGATCTCTCGAGCCGGAACCCTTTCGAAGATCCGGCACGGAATCTTTCGGTCCGCCCCGGGCCATTGCAGCAGACGCGAATCCGTCTTCGAGACTTTGGCATCCGGAAAACAGAGGGGCCATTCCCCGTTCTCCGATAGAGCCGTCATGAATTCATCGGTGATCTGCAACGACAAATTGAAGTTCGTGAGCTCGCCGGCCACACGCTTGGCGTCGATGAACTCCAGAACGTCCGGATGATCGCAGCGAAGAGTGCCCATCATCGCACCGCGTCTCGAGCCCGTGGACATGAGCGCGGCGCAGGTCGCGTCCCAGATCGTCATGAACGATACGGGCCCGGAAGCCGTCGTATTACGCTGCAGCGCCAACGATCCACGCGGCCTCAGGGTCGAGAAGTCACAACCGATCCCGCCGCCCCACTGCATGGTCAGCGCGCTTTCCTTCAGCCGCTCGAAAATATCGTCCATGGAGTCACGAATGAATCCCATCACGAAGCAGTTGCAAAGCGTCGTCCGGTGATGCGTGCCGGCGCCCGCCAGTATCCGGCCGCCCGGTAGAAATCGAAATGCGTCCAGAATGTCTCTGAATCGGTTCTCCCAGATCTCGGGGTGGGCCTCATGCTTGCTGAGCGCGCCCGCAACCCTCGTCCAAGAGTCCGCGACGCTCTCCTCCGGGACGGCGCCGTCGAGGTAACGATACTTGCTCTGCCAGATGTCCGCGGAAAGCGCGCAGCTGAATCCGGCCCGGCTCATCGCGTCAGCGTCCCGCCACGGCGGTTGCGACGAATCCGGCCCTGCTCGTAGCGGTCGTCAGAGCGATATACTGATGCAACTCGTCATCCGCGGGTATCACTGTCGTTACCCATCAGCGGATAGGTTAGCTTGATTGAAGCTCGTTTGGGAGCACGGTATTGAGACAACGATCTTTGGAAGCTTTCGCTGCAAGCAAGCTCGAGAAGTTGCAGAGCGAGAACCTGCGCCGGACGCTGTCGCCGACCACGAGGTCGGACGGCGGAAAGATCCTGCGCGGCGGCAAAGAGCTGATTTCTTTTGCGTGCAACGACTATCTCGGCCTGTCACTGCATCCGGAAGTAATCGAGGCCGCCTGCCGCGCCACCCGGGATTTCGGCGCCGGAGCCGGTGCATCGCGCTTCGTATCGGGGAACCATCCCCTGCATCGCGAGCTCGAGGAGCGCTTGGCGGATATTAAGGGGACCGAGGATGCGGTGGTGTTCGGCAGCGGCTACCTCACGAATATCGGCGTGGTACCCGCGTTGGTCGGACCGGAAGACCTCATCATCATCGACGAGCATTGTCATAGCTGTCTGTTTGCCGGCACGGTCTTGGCGCGTAGCCGCGTCCTCACCTTCGCGCACAACGACGTGGGTCAAGCCGGCGAGCTGCTTCGAAGCGAGCGACGACGCCACCGTCACTGCCTGGTACTCACCGAGGGCGTTTTCAGCATGGACGGCGATCGGCCGCGGCTGGACGAGCTGCTCGCAAGCGCAATTGCCCACGATGCCTGGCTCATGACGGACGACGCGCATGGGCTCGGAGTGCTCGGCAACGGCCGTGGGTCGGCGATCGAGGGCGGCGCTGCGCTGCAGATTCCGCTGCAGATGGGCACGCTCTCCAAGGCCGTCGGCGCCTATGGGGGCTATCTATGCACGAGCCATAGCGTCGCAGAGTTGATTCGCAATCGCGCGCGCAGCCTCATCTACACGACGGGCCTGCCGCCGGGAACGCTCGCCGCCGCCGGCAAGGCACTGGAGATCATCGGTTCAGATGCCGAGCTCGTGGCCAAGCCGCTTGCGAATGCGCGGCTGTTCGCGAAACGACGTGGTCAGCCCGAGGCGCAGAGCGCCATCGTGCCGATTCTGCTCGGTACGCCCGAGCGGGCGCTGAGCGCCAGCAGGAACCTCGAAGATCTCGGCTACCTCGTCGTGGCGATCCGCCCGCCGACGGTTCCGGCGGGCACCGCCCGGCTCCGATGTGCCTTCTCTGCAATGCACGCCGAAAGCGACGTCGAGGACCTCGCCGCCGCAATCGACCGCGTGCTCTCGAGCCTTGATCAGAACCTGTCTCAATATTCCGCATGATAGGTTCTAGGCTATTCATTACCGGCTCCGGCACGGACATCGGCAAGACATTTCTCGCCAGGGCACTGATTGCCCAATTGCGGCGACAGGGCGTGAGCGTCGATGCCATCAAACCCGTGATCACCGGATTCGACGCCGCCAAGGTCGCCGAATCGGACGCCGGTCTACTGCTGAGCGCCCTCGGTCTGCCGATCGACGACGCGCATCTGGATCGCATCAGTCCGTGGCGCTTCGGGGCGCCGCTGTCACCGGATCTTGCGGCAGCCAGGGAAAATCGCGAGATCCCGTTCGACGCGCTACTCGACTTCAGCTCGGGACGCGAGCATGCCGGCGTCGTGCTGATCGAGGGAGTCGGCGGCGTCATGGTACCGCTCGATCGGCGGCATACGGTTGTCGATTGGATCGCCATGCTCGAGGTCGAGACCGTTCTCGTGACGGGCAGCTATCTGGGCGCCATCAGTCATGCGCTCACGGCGCGAGAGGTTCTGGAGCTCAGAGGGATACCGCTGCGCGCCATCGTCGTCAGCGAATCCGTCGACCCTGCCGTGCCGGCAGTGGAGACCGCAGGCGTGCTCGAGCGATTTTGCGGTAGTACGAAGCTGCTCGTGCTCCCCCGCGTCGGCACCGCGGAAGAAGCACCGGACTTGTCGTCGCTGCTCGAGCCGGCAACGACGCCAGCGCAACGATGCTGAGCCGCGGCGCGACGCCGTGCGGCGCGCAAACACCGCACGGCGCAGCTGCTCGCTCGAGTCGCGTCTATTCTCGGGCGACCGCGCGATCAGCACCTGTCGGCAGCAGCGTGAGCTGCACCCGGCGCTCGAAGGCCATGCCGTCGGCATCCTCGCTGCCGGCGCTGGCTTGCCGCTCGCCTTGCGCATCGGTCGTGATCCGATCCGCAGGAACGCCGGCCCGCACGAGAATGTCCCTGACGGATACCGCACGCTCGACGGAAAGCTGCTCGTTGAGCTCCGGCGCGCCGCGAGCATCTGCGTGACCCTCGATTCGCACCAGCATCCCGTCCATACGTGACAACAGCTCAGCGAGCCGCGTGAGCCTTTGCCTGGTTTCATCGGTCAGGCTGCTCTCTCCGGTCTTGAACAGGACTTGGACATCCAAGGCATCGCGTACGGTACTCTCCATCGCGACAAGATTCCGGCGGTATTCCGAGCTCTGCCGCTCGAGCGCACGCTCACCGCCGATCACGAGCGCATTCAGATTGGCGGCTTCTTCGCTGGCCTGCCGCCAGCGCGCCTCGGATTCAGCCTGCTCGCGACGCGCGTCGGAAAACTGGTCACCCAGCCAGCCGCCGAAAGCGGCGCCGAAGACCAACCCCAGCGGCCCACCGGCCAAGCCGCCGAGGACGGCTCCGCTGCTGAGACCAATCCGCTCCTGAGTCGAGGACTGGCTCACCTCGGCCGTCCAGCCGCTGCTGGACAGTACCAATCCCGCTACGCCGACGGCGAAGATTTTCTTGATCATCTTCAAGCTCCTCTGATTTCCCGTGCCCTATTGCACGGAAAGTCATTAGAACCGCCGACCCAGCCGCGGCCGTGGCGGATTCAGGCACCATTGCGGATGAAAGATGACGAATTCTGGCTAACTGCGCAGCGAAGGCAGGGCGACGAAGGTGCCGCCGTTGCGCTGACACAGCTCGCGCATCAATATCGCAAAACGAGCCGACGAGAGAAGCTCGCCGTTGGCGACCTCGTAGTAGACCGGAAAGGCGACGGCGTGAATCCGCACACGGCGCGTGCCGTCGTCGCCGACCCGGTTGCGGCGATCGACCTCGCGCACTACGGCGTTGATCGAGCCGGAGGAGAAATCATCGCTGTAGACGTAGAGGCTTATCTTCTTCGCGGGGTCATAAAACGTCTCTATCGCGGCCAGTATGCCTTCGCGCGGGCTGGAGTTGGAGAACGCATTCCACTCGGCTAGCGCGTCGTTGATCGCTTCTCTGCGTCCGGGCGTATCCGGAATCCACTCGTTCCGATAGCTCTTGAACATGTATTCACCCATGTCGTTCATGACTTGGATGCCCTTGACCTGCGGATAGACCTCCAAGGTCTCGCGAATCTGCCTGCGTACCCGGTCCCAGGCGTAGCGCTGCATGCTGCCGGAGGTGTCGATGATGAAAATGATGTACTCGCTGTCGACGGGGATTCCTCCGACCATGTAGTCGTCGGGATCGGGCCTGTAGTTCGCCAGCAAGCGCTGCATCTCCTCCGTGAGCCGCTGCTTGGCCTGCGCCAATCGCCCCACGAGCTCCGAGGAAACGCTCGAGTTGTCCTGACTGGTCAGAACCTCGGAACGGATCCTGACGAGCTCCTGCTGCAGCTGCGTGACCTGGACCTCGTCGGCCTCCACGTTCTCGACGGCCGCGAGCCTCTCGCGCCGTATGCTCTCCGTTTCTCCGACGATCTCGTTCAGTTCCTGCTGATATCTGGCGATGAGACCTTCGAGCTGGTCGTGGCTTTCTTCGAGCCTTATCGGCTCGAAGATCTTGATGATCACCAGCAACAGGATGATTCCGCCGAAACCGCAAGTGATCACGTCGAGGAACGACAGGTTCATGCTCTCTTGGTCTCGGCGACGTTTGCTCATGGCCAATCCTCCGATGGAGCCATCATCGAGCCTCCGGTTCGAAGCGCGAGCCACCAGTAGGCCGGCGCCGCCTGCGGGTCTCCTTCCATCGCATACAGAATGATGTTGACGGGCACGTTGAACGGCAAATCGCGCACCGCGCGGTTGAAATGTCCCATCCGCTCACGCCCGGTCACGCCCGCTCTTACCGGCATGACTTCGCCGATCGTCGGCAGACCGTCCACGAGCAGATAGATGTTGTCAGGCGGCGGATTGAGCGGTCTCAGGCTCGCAAACGCCGCGTGCAGGCTCGTCGGCCCTTTCGGCGCCATGCGCCGCAAGGCCTGAACGGCTTGCTCGAGCTCGCTGCCGTCCGTGACGCGGAGCCACTGACCGTCGGTGCCTTCGATCAGGGACCACGCCTTTTCGTTGAAGGCGTAGATCTGAAACTGCGTGCCGGGTTGGAGCTGAGTCGTGAGCCAGTCCACCGTATTGACCGCCTGTTGCCACTTGGGCGCGTCGATCTGCGCCTGCACGGGCATGTTGCGTCGGCGAATGATGTTGACGATGGTTCGGTCGAGCATGCTCGTGGAAGCATCCACGAGTATGACGACGTGCTCTCCTCCCATGCGCAGACCCGTGAGGTACTGGCGATTCCCCTCACCGGTAAAGCTGCGAATCCGGTTCCCCGCGACTTCCGGCGTGATGCTGGCGGCTTGAAGTCGCTGCGTCTCCTGCTCGAGCCTCTCCAAGTCTGCGCGCAACTGCTGCACGGCGTCTCTCTGTGCCTCGGTATCCGCGTTCAGGACGCTGAATTCGGATTCCGTGCGCTGGATCTCGTTGATGATCTCCTGCCTCATGCCTCTGAGCACCGCCCATTGCTCGATGAGCTTGGCCAGATCGTCCTTGAGCTGCACCAGATTCTTGCGGCCGGTAAGCACCTTGAGCTCCATTCGGTCCACTTCGGCGGCGAGATCGTCAACCACGACGAGCCGTCGTTGCTCGATATTCGCGTTGATGATCATGAAGAACAGGATCACCGCGCCGAATCCGCAGGTCATCGCGTCGAGGAACGACAGGGAGAACACGTTCACGGGCTTACGAGCCATGAGCGTGCCTCATTCGTATTACTTGAATCTGCTCTCCCGGGGATCCAATGCGAATCACGTCGGCGACGTGCAGCACGGTCTCGCCCGAGACGCGCTTCTCGTTGACGAAAGTTCCAAAGCGGCTCAAGTCCACGAGCTTGAGCTCACCGTCGCGCCTGACGATCTCGCAATGAGCCCGCGAGACGCCGCCCTGCCCTCCGTTGAGGACGATGGTGGCGCGGTCGCCCGATTGCTCTCTGCCGATCAACAGACCCGTGCCGTCCACCGCGTAGGCAACCCCCCCATAGACGACATGGCTGGCGTCGTCCAGGCCGTTGCGATTCGTCGCGGGCTCCGACCTGGCGGTTGATTCTGCCCGGCTCGGGCTGACCGTCGCGCCGCTCTCTCGCCACGGCAATCGCTTTAGCAGCCTCACCTCGCCGCCCCTCTTGGAGATCGCCGCGGCGTGCCGAGCCACCCCGACGGCCGCTTCGCCCGCTTCCAGCGGCACGACCGTGGAGTCGTCGAGGCGCTCGAGCTCATTGATCAATCCGGGAAGCTCGGCGAGTCGATCGGACAGCAAGATGACGAGCCGCTCCCCGGGGTCGCGCGCCTGCGCGATCAGCTGCACGATCGCGCGGTGGAATCCCGCCGTCACGCCCAACAACTGCTCGCGCTCCACCTCGACGCTCAAGTCCTCGTCTTCTCGCGGCAAATGCAGCTCGAGCCTCCCGCTCGAGCTGCGAAGCTCGGTCAGCCAGGCGGGTAGACGCTCGTATACCTGCTGCTCGCTGGCCGCGCTGTGAAACGGGTCGAAGCGCGTCTCCAGCACGAAAAGCTCGGCAACGCGTTTCGCGAGCATGTCTCTGATGGCGGCCAGGCCGATGCTGTCGATCGACCTGGCGGTCAGAGCCGAGACCTGGTCGCCCTGCTCCAGAGGCGTCACCGACACTCTATGCAGCCCGGCATCGACGTGCACGAGCTGACACCCTCGGTAAGGCTGCACCGCGGCGGCCACTGCCGGATTGACCAGCGAGCTCACGCCGATACCGCATTCCTGCAACAGACCCAGCAAGATGCCGAGTTGGCTGCGGTCGTAATGGCCCGGTGCCATCACCAGCACATCCTCGCTCGAGCCGCCGGCGCGCTCCCACAGGGAGCGAAGCTGAGCGATCGCAAGCTCCGCCGCGCTTCCGACGGCGTCGAGCCCCGCGCTGCCTGCATCCAGGCTCAAACGTTCCCAGTATCGATTCGCGCTCCGTCGCGGATGCAGCCGGGCGTTGGCATACGCCTGCTGTCCCGTGACGATCCGCCCAGCGTCGACGAACGCGTAGCCGGGCTCGCTGAGCCGCACACCGGCAGCATCGGCTACCACGATACTTGCGTCATTGAGATCGATGGCGATGGTCGACATCGCGGGTTCCGCTACTGGCCGCCACGCGCTTGCATGTGTCGGATCAGGTTGTGGTCGATGTAGGTCTGCGTGTCGAAGACCAAGCGTTCTTGAAGCAACTGCAGCTGGTGCACCAAGAACATCACGACGATAGAGATGAGCAGCGCGATGAAGGTCGAGTTGAACGCCGTGCCCAAGCTCTGAGTTACGCCTGTTATGTCGCCGTCAACCGCCCGGTGGGCCTGCCCGAGCGCATCGCCGATGCCGCGAACCGTCCCGATGAACCCCACGGAAGGAATTGCCCACGCGATGTAGCGGATCATCGACAGCTCGGACTCCAACCTCTCGCCTTCGGATTCGCACAGGGTATTGGCGACGGAGGACACGTCCTGGACGTTGCGCGTCGAGCCGAACCGCTCCAGTGAGGACAGCAACACCCTGGGCAACAGCATCTCCCGCATGCGATCGGGAAGCGCCTGGATAGTGCGCGCGTATTCGCGCGTATCCTCGGGAAGAATTCTCACCCCGCCGCGGACCGGGATCAGCTCTCGCTGCAGCAGGGATCGTTCCGAAAGAGCTTGCCTGCCCTTGAAGCCCATGATCGAGAATGCCCAAATCATCAGCACGAAACAGGCTTCCTGCTCATAGTCCCTGAGCAGCACCCACAAAGAGCGTTCGACCGTATAGCTCTCCTCCTCCTGGATTCTGAGAGTCTGCTCAGCAAGGGCTTCGGTCGCTCGCGGGCGGACCACGGTCACATAGACCGCGTGCACGATGATCACCGCGATGATCAGGGCGAACACTTGATAGAGGAATTCCGTTGGGAACGTACGGTTCATGTGCTGGTGAGCTCCGCGGCGTCGGCTCCGGCTAAATATCGATCGGGAAGGTGACTTCCTCGTCGGCAGCGATCTCCTCGCTGGGAATGAAGATCTCTTCCAAGGTGCGCGCGTCATCGGCCGGCGCTTCCGTGGAATCATCCCGCGCGGGAGGGTTTTCGGATCCGGGCTCCTGGCCCACGGAAACGAACGCGGCGGCCGCGAACAGCACGCCCGCAACGATCCATCGAGTAAGTTTCATACCAGCGGCCTCCGACAAAAAATCGTCATGTTAGACCCCTCTCGCAACCGATCATTCCAGGTTTCTGGCAACTCTGAAACCGACGTCTTCTCGCGCTTCGGCACTGTAGTTCCTCGCGGCGCTGCGCAGATCCGTGACGGTCGCGCTGCGCCAGCTCGACCCCCGAACCACCCGGAAGCGGCCGCTTTCCGGTCCGAGCGGGTCGACGGCGACCTCGTCCGTCACGCTTCGGCCGATCTCATAGTAATCCTGAACCCATTCGGCCACATTTCCGCCCAGATCGAAAATCCCGACGGCGTTGGCGGCGAAGCTGCCTACGGGCGCGGAAACCGCGAAACCGTCGTTATAAGTCACCAGGGTCGTCGGCAGCAGCTGCGCGGCCGACAGATCCGCGAAGTTGCCGAAACGGTCCGGCGGGGGCAGCTCGGCGCCCCAGGGAAAGACCAGGGGCTCGTCCTGCTCGGCGAAACGCGCGGCCCAGGCCCATTCCGCCTCGGTCGGCAGCCGATAGCCGCTGCGTAGAGGCCTCACTGCGGTCCAGGCGCCGTTCGCTTCCTCGTAGACGGGCTGCAGGCCGTCCCTGATGCTCAACCAGTTCAAGTACTCCGCGATCTCTTCCCAGGAGACGCGCACGACGGGTTGCTCGTCCTCGTTGAGGCTCACGCCGGAAAAGTCTCCGGAGTCGTGATCGGGCCTGAAGGCGCGAAACTGCGCGTTGCTGACCTCCGTCACGCCCAGATAGAACGCCCGGCTGAGCCGCACGGGTCTCAGCACCTCGTTGGTGCGGCGTCCCTGCTCGCGCCGCGAAGAACCCATGGTGAACTCTCCCGGCAATACGAGCCTGAGCGCCTGCCCCAGGCTCGTCTCGATCGATGCGCGATAACCCGACCCCGAAAGCGAATCTTGCCGCTCGAGGACGGCCGCCCACGCCTGCGGAAACCCCGGCCTGGGCGTGAGCTCTGTGCTCACGCTCGCGTAGCCGTCCTGCCGTAGTTCCAGCCGATGCGGCAGAGCGGTCAGCGTCAGCTGTTGCGGCGTCGTTCCGGCGCGCTCGCCGTCCACCCAAACTTGCGCGCCCGGCGGCTCGCTCGAGACATCCACGACACCGAGCTGCGCGACTAGGTCCAGACTCAGTCGCCGGCCGCTATCGGCGGCGACGGAAAGTGTCTCGGTGACCGGCTCGTAGCCGGGCTTGCTCAAGTTGATCGAATGCTGCCTTCCAGGGTCGAGGCGCAAGGTCAACGGTGTCTGCCCACGAAACTCGCCGTTGACGCTCACCACAGCGCCGGCCGGGTCGGTAATCAGCTCGACTCGCCCGTCGGCTTGGGTCAGGCGGACCGGCGGTACGACCTCGGGCTGGTCGGCATAAACGACGAGCGTGTCGCGCCAAGCGTTGTAGCCAGGCAGCCGAAGCTCGACGTCCCGTTCACCCGCCGTCAGCTCGAGCTCGATCGGCGTAACGCCCAGCGCGCGTCCGTCGACCAGCACTTCGGCACCCGCGGGCTCGCTGCTGAAACTCACGGGCGCCCAGCTCGGAGTCAGCACCACGTTGAGGCTCTGGCGCTCACCGCCGCCAGTGACGTCGAGCTCTCGAACCTCGGCGAGAAAACGTTCGGCGACGAATTCCAGCCGGTGCCTCCCGGGTCGGATTTCCACGTCCTGCAACGGCGTGGTTCCGAGCCGATCGCCGTCGAGCCGGACCTCCGCGCCGACGGCGGGTTCCGTCGCGAGCGTGACGAGCCCGGGTAGTCTCTCGAGCTCGAGCCCGATCGACTGGTCCGGCGCCGGGCCGACCTCGATGGTCGTGTCCAGCGGATAGTAACCGGCCAACGCGGCTTCAACGCGGTGCTGCCCCGATCTGAGCAGGAAACGGTCGGTGAGCTTGAGCTTCAACAGCGTGCCGGGCAGGCGAAGCTCCTCGGGCACAGGCGTCACGATGATCTCGACGGACTTCGCGGTGAAGGCGAACCAGCCGAGCACAGCGAGCACGCCGAAAGCAGCCGTCACGCCGACGCCGGCGGCACTCGCGCGCCGCCGGCCCTCGCCAGGCGCGGCGCTCGCTGCCGGACGAAAGCTGATCGGCTTGATTTCAACGGCGCCGAAGTCGTCGCTCTCGCGAGCGAGCTCGTCGAGATCGGGCGGGGCCGTGTCACCCCCCGTGATTTGGCCTTCGATCGTGATGGCCAGCCGTTCGTCGTCCAAACGGCAGCCCAGCCGCGCGCTGTCGAGCGCGATCGCCTCGTTGCCCTTGAGGCGCCTGGAGCCGCGGACGAGCTCGCCGTCGACGCGCAGGTTGCGCGTCTCACGCCCCGCCTGCACGAAGAATGCGCCTTCCAGCACGCCGATCTGCACCGACCCCGACACGCCCTGCAAGCGAATATCGGCCTGGGTATCGGCCCCCACTAGGATCGGCAACGAGTCCGCCGTGAAGTACCTCGACTCACCGCCGATCTCGGCCCTGATTACCCAATCTGGGTTCATCGTCATCAAATCGGCTCGACGCACTGCACACGAATCGGCGCGAGCTCGCGACCGGGGTACACGGTGAAAGTCTCGCGAACGTCCCGATAGCCGTTGCGGCTGCCGACTGCGGTGTAGGTTCCCGGCCTGAGCTCCACGGTGGTCACCGCGAACGCACCGAGCTCGCCGATGCGATAGAGCATGACGTCGGTCATCTGGTCGGACCGCAGCTCGACCGTGACCGGCGTCGAAGCGAGCGTGACAAGGCGCCCTAGCTCCTCGATCTGCCCGGTGAGGCGTTGACCGCGTTCCTCGATCGCGCGAGCTTCTGCAAGCAGCTCGCGCGAGTCCGCCAGAACGCCGTCGTCGAAAAGCAGATTCGGGTTCGCGAGCAAATGGCCGAGCTTCGTGTCCAAGTCGGCCCTGGCTCGCGTGCGCGTGAGGCCCTGCTGGGCGAAGATCAGCGTCGTATCCGTTTCCAATGCGTGTTCGTACTGCTCGATGGCCTGACTCCAGAGCTCACGCCGTTCGAACGCGAGCGCTCGCGCCTCGATCAGGGCTATCTGGTCGAGCCGCTGCCCCTGCTCAGCCTGCAAGCTCCCGTCCAGGGCCTCGGTCGCACCCGGACGAATCACGAGCGCGGCGTTGAAGAACTCGTGGGCGCGGTCGTAGTCCTCGGCCGCGAGCGCGGCCAAGCCATGGGACATCTGCGCCTCGAATCCTCGATCGCGAAGCATTTCCTCGACATCCGCGAGCGCGCTGCTCGCGGGTAGCCAAGCGGCATCGATCGCAAGCGCCTCTCGATAGTGCTGCGCGGCCTGCTCGAGCTCTCCCGCCCGCTGCGCGTCTTGGGCCTGACGCACCAGAGCCAGCACCTCGGGAAGCTTCTCCGCCCGCGCCAGACCCTCTCGCGCCACGCTGTTCTCGGCGTCTATCGCAAGCACGAGGCCGTATTGCTCGGCGGCCACGGCTGCATTGCCGGCCTCCAGCGCGGCGCGGCCCGCCTCGAGCGCCGCGTCGACGATCGTGGTCGACCTCTCGAGCAACTGCGCGCCAAGCTCCAGCGCCCGCGAATACGCCGGCACGGCATCGTGGAAAGCATTCGCGAGATAGGCATCGTCCCCGGCTCGAGACGATTCTCGATACTCCGTCCACGCGCCCGCTCCCCATTCGGAAGCCGAAAACGCTTCCAGACGAGCCTGCTGCGTCAGCAGCTCCGCGAGCAGGGATTCGGCCTGCTGCTGCAGCGCCGCGAGCTCCTCCGGCGATAAAGCCGGTGCCTCGGGCGCATTCGGGATTGGCGGCTCGAGCTCGGCGCGAACCTCGGGAGACGGAGACTGCTCAGCCACCCAATTCGGCAATACGAAGAAGACGCCGCCGGCCAGGGTCAGTAACAGGAGTCCGACGGCAATGAGCGGCAACCGTGACGCGCGCGGCGCCCGTCCCTCGAGCACGGGCGCCGGCGAAGCTGGCGCCTGCGATGCCTTTACGGGCACGATGACTTCTTCGTGCCCCGGATCCCGATCGTGTCGCTCTTCCACCTTCTCAAGCTTCCTGGCCGTGAGCGGCAATGATAGCGTCTAAGCTCCGCTCGATCGCCGGCATCGCGTCGGCCGCAAGGTGCCCCGCAGCCGTCAGCAGGTCCACGACGCGCTTGGTGAGCTCCGCCAGCATCGCGTCCGCGGCGTGCCGCGGCGTCAGTTTCATTGGGGACGGCGGCCGCCTTTCCAAGTCCGCCAAGGTCGGCTGCCGGCCGAAGGGTAAGCGCCCCGTCAAGAGCTCGTAGAGCAGCACCGCAAAAGCGTGCGTGTCGTCCGCGTCGCGGGCAGCAGCGCCGCTTCGCTGGCTCGGACTCTGGTAAGCCGGTGTGCCGCCGCCCGCGCTTGCGACGCTGCCCGACCTTTGCGCTAGCGCCAAGTCGATGAGCTTAGCGTCACCGCGGCAATCGAAAAGGACATTGCCGGGCTTGACGTCTCGATGGACGATGCCGCGCTCGTGGAGATGGTTCAGCGCTGCGGCGATTTGGCGGCAAGCCCTGGCCCAATGCCTCGGATGGCTGCCGCAGAGAGAGACGAGATCGCCTCCGTCGAGGAGCTCGGCGACCAGCCCGGGGCCCCGCGCCGTCGCGACCAAATGCAGCGGTCGGACGACACCAGGGTGCGCCGCCACGAGCAAATGGCGCCATTCGCGCTCCACCAGCTTCGCCGCGCCCGGGTGGCCTGCCCATTCGGGCAAGGGCAGCTTTACCGCGACGCCGCTGCCTGCCGGCGTAACGGCGTGCCAGACCTCGGTGACCGCGCCGCCGCCCAATTTGGAGGTGAGTCGCAGCTCGCCGTGGATCATCGGGGGCAGCGCCGGCGGGGCTGACGCGGGCTGCCGCCGGGCGGAGCTTTCGGTCAGCGCGAATTTCCGCCGGAGATCAGATCCCGGCTGTGGCTCCGGCAAAGTTGTCCGCGGGCGCTTGCTGGGCATCGCCTTCCGCCTCGAAGGCCTCGGCGTCGATCGGGGTCGTCTCGAGACCGTCGTCCGGCTCGAGCGTCTCGGCCTGCTCCTCCGTATAGACGTCGATCTCTGTTGTGAATCCGGTTTCGGCCTCGTACAGCTGCCGCA
>Ga0302046_10000096_pt1 | contig 88771 bp, 73 predicted proteins | sample RVTome_11_FD_200261 | JGI IMG/M metagenome (GOLD analysis project Ga0302046, IMG submission 200261) | Soil microbial communities from uranium-contaminated site in the Upper Colorado River Basin, Wyoming, United States - RVT147D111 (version 2) ... | reverse complement strand
CATCGGCCTCGTCCGCGGCCGCCACGAGATCGGCGAAGGTGATCACCCGCGCCACGTCCTCGGTGCCGGCCAGGTCGTTGACCGTCGTCAACGTCGGCGGATCGTTCACGTCGGCCAAGTTCACGTTCACCTGGACCGCCGGCGTCGACACGTCTGTATCGTCGTCGATCGCCACCACCGTGAAGGCCGGCTGCACGCCGTTCGCGTCGGCCACCGGGGTCCAGACGACGGTTGTTTCGCCATCGATCACGGTCGTGCCTGGGACCACCGCCCCGCCGCCCTGAACGTCCAGCGCGCCCGAGCTCACCGCCTCGATGAGGAAGCCGACCACCGTACCGTCGACATCGGCCTCGTCCGCGGCCGCCACGAGATCGGCGAAGGTGATCACCCGCGCCACGTCCTCGGTGCCCGCCAGGTCGTTGACCGTCGTCAGGGTCGGCGCGTCGTTCACCCCGTTGATGGTGATGGTCACCGTCGCCGTGTCGCTCAGCGAGCCGTCGCTGATCGTGTAGGTGAAGTTGTCTGCGCCTTGCTGTCCCGCCCCAAGGCTCTCGAACTGGCCGTTGGGATCGTAGGCGAAGGTGCCGTCGGCGTTGAGCGTCAGCAGTGCCCCCGAGCCGAGCGTGATCTGGCTGCCGATACCGGCCGCCTCGCCGTTGACTTCCGTCACCGTCAGGACGTCGCCATTGACGTCGCTGTCGGCCCCGCTGCCGTTGTCGGCCAGCACGTCGCCGGCCAGCACCGTATCTTCGTCGGTGGCGACGGCGTCGTCCTGCGCCACGGGCGCGGCGTTGTCGATGATGGTCTCGACGTTGTTGAAGACGACGTTGTGGGCGGAGGCGAGCTGGCTGATGTCCAGCGTGTCGGCGCCGGCGCCGCCGTTGAAGGTGATGGTGGCGGCCGCCAGGTCGGTGGCGTCGAAATTGCCCGCGACCGTCAGCGTGTCGCCTGCATCGCCGGCGTTGAAGACGAGGTCCTCGACGTTGTCGACGACCAGCGCCAGCGCGCCGTTCACGGTGATCGCGATATGGCTCGGGTCGATCGCCTCCGCCGGTTCGCCCTGATTGTACGTCGCGCCGTCCTGGACCAGGAAGGTGTTCACCTGGTCGATGAAGCCGGAAACGGTGACCGTGTCGGTGTCGCCGCCGCCGTCGACCGTGTCGAGGCCCTCGCCGGCCGCGTAGAAGATCGCGTCGTCGCCGTCGCCGCCCTGCACCGTGTCGTCGTCGAGGCCGCCGATCAGGGTGTCGGCGCCGCCGCCGCCATCGAGCGTATCGGCCCCGCCGGCGCCGAAGAGCAGGTTCGCCTGCCCGTCGCCGGTCAGCGTGTCGCCGAAGCCGGAGCCGGTCACCGCCTCCACCGCGATCAGCTCGTCGCCTTCCGCGTGACCGCCGGTGTTGCCGGCGGTGCCCAACGCCACCGTGACTGCGGCGTCGGAGCCGGAATAGTCGGCCGTGTCGAACCCGTCGCCGCCATTGAGGATGTCCGCGTCCTCGAGGCCGGCCAGGATATCGTTGCCGGCGCCGCCGAGGAGCTCGTCGTCGCCGGTGCCGCCGATCAGCACGTCGGCATTGCCGCCGCCGTCGATCGTGTCGGCGCCGGCGCCGCCGTCGATGATGTTGACCAGATCGCTGCCGGCGAGCGTGTCGTCGTTGCCGCTGCCGATCAGGTTCTCGAAGCCCGCGAAGGTATCGCCGGCCGCGTCACCGCCGGCGGCGGTCTGGGCGGCCAGATCGATCGTGACCCCGGCGGCCGAGCCGAGATAAGAGAGCGTATCGATGCCGCCGTCGCCGTTCATCACGTCGGCGCCCGCGCCGCCTTCCACCAGGTCGGAATCGTCGCCGCCGCTGATCGTGTCGTTGCCCGGGCCGCCGAACAGGATGTCGACCCCGGGGCCGCCGTCGAGCAGATCATTGCCCGAGCCGCCGGTCAGGATGTCATTGCCGGCATTGCCGAACATGTGGACCGAGACGAAGGTGACGCCGCCTTCGCCGCCGATCGGCTGGGTGTTGCCGCTGGCGTCGAAGATGTCGTTGCCCGGGCCGCCGAGGATGGTGATCGTCGATGCGCCCAGGCCGGTCAGGCCGACCGCGGTGATGATCACGGAGTTGTCGAGCGCCGACCCGGTGAAATCGAGGGTCAGGTCCTCGAACTGCGACGCCTCGACGATCTCGACGGTCACCACCTCGCCATCGGAAAAGGTGATCGTGATCTGGAGCAGGCCGGCGACAGATTGACCGACCTCGACGCCGACCGACAGCGCGAGGTCGTCGTCGATGATCAGGCTGTCGCCGCCGGTGTCGCCGGGGCCCGGGGAAAGCGGCGCGTCCGGCGAGCCGGTGCCGACGGTGAACACGACCTGGACCGGGGTGGAGGGCGTCTCGCCGCCGCCGACGCCGAGGCCGGGATCGGCGAAAACGAGCGGTCCGGCGTCACCGCCCTCGGGCAGCACTTCGGGCGCTTCCTCGACCGTCACGACGATGGTCTCTCCGGCCTCGCCGCCCTCGACCGCCAGCGCTCCGACATCGGCGGCCAGCGCGATCGCCTGGACCGCCGTGGTCGGGCCCGCCGCCGGCTGGATGCCGGCGACGTTGCCGGCGGGGCCGGAATCGGCCCGGTAGGCGCCGCCTAGGATGGCATCGATCTGGCTCTGGTCGATGGTCTGGAGCGTGGGCGTTTGCAGCGAGCTGGAGAGCTGGACCGCGAGGCCCGGCGTGATCAGGACGCCGCCGGCGGTGTTCAGCATGAAAGCGGCGCCGGAGGTGATGAAGATCGTGCTGAACTGGCCGACGATCTGGACGATGAGGCCGCCGCCCTCGGTGCCGCGGATGCCCAGGGTGCCGACCGGGGTGACGATCTTCATGTGGTCAGGGCCGGTCTTGGCGACCTGGCCGCTGACGAAGGTGAAAGCGCCCTGCAGCATCGAGACGCCCATCGAGCTCTCGCCGCCTGGATTGTAGATCAGGCTGTCGAGCGTCATCCGCGCGTTGGTGCCGAGCCCGAAGCGGGTGGCGTCGGTGAAGGTGATGACGATCTTGCCGTCGGCGGCGGTGACGATCTCGTCGCCCTCGTAGACCGGCGCGCCCTTGGTCAGCGTGTCGCTGCCGCCGCCCTTGTGGTTGGCGGTGACGCCGCCCTCGATCCGGGTGACCTCGCCGATCTGCTTGCGCGCGGCGCCGCCGGCGGCCTGGGCGTATTGCTCCAGCGGCTCGGCGTTGGCGAGGCGGTAGGCCAGGGTCGGCTCGACCTGGGCGCCGAGCTCGGTATAGAGCGTCGGCGGGTCGCCCAGCGCGAAGTAGTTCTTGACGACGACCGTCTGGCCGTCCTTGCCGGTCAGCACCAGATCGTCGCCGTCGCGCGAATATTCCGCCGTCAGCAAGAGGGCATCGAAGGGCACGGTAATCCGGCCCGGCGCAGCAGCGTCGAGGACGACCACCCCCGCATGCGAGCCAACCATGTCGGGCCCGTCGACGGGCCGCTCAAACATGGTGAACGGGCCGCCGGATCCGTCTGCGCCCATGGACCTTACCCCGTACTCGATTCGTTTTGCCGCAGCCGGCAAAACTCTTTTGTTCTACGAACTTATTCTGCCAAATTTGCCCACCCGTGACTATGGAGAATAAGTGTAAAGGTTAATATCTTGGCCAATTAGGCGCGGTCGTGTAGTTTTCCTGAACAGGGAAACTACGGTTAATCGTAGTAGTCGCAGAACGGCTTTCAAAGCCGCGCAAGGGGGCAGGCCGTGAGCTTTGGTGTCGGGTTCCGTCGGGGGGTCGGCCGTTACGCCGAGGCGCATGTCGTCACGGCTCGCGACGCTGGCGACGGTATTCGCGGTTCCGTATCCGGCAAACTGCTCCTTATACTGAGTATCGGCCTTTGCACCACCGCCGCCTCCGGCCAGGCGGCTGGCTTTTTGCAATCACCGGTGGCTGACCCGGCGGTCTCGCAAGCTGCGGGGCTGGTGCGGCAGGTGGCCGAGAAGCGCGGCGCCGCCAGCGCAACCAATCCGAGATCACGCCGCGCGGTGAAACGGCGGACGCCGCGCGGCGGCAAGCGGATCGCCGCGCGACCCGGCGGCGGCGGGCTGAACGACGAGCTTGTCCAGATGCTGGGGTCGCACCCGCAGCTGCTCGCCGGGCGCGAGCGCGTCAAGGCGGCGGGCGCCGGCGTCCGCGAGGCCTGGGGCGCCTATTTCCCGCAGGTCAACGTCAACGGCAATGTCGGCCATGCCCGTGTCGACAGCCCGGCGCGCCGGGCCGGGGGCAAGCCGTTCCGCGGGGGTACGAACTCCGTCGGCGGCGAGCTGCGCCTGAACGTCTTCGACGGCTTCGGCAAAGACGCCAATCTCAGCCGCTCGCGGCTGCAGCGGATCGCCGCCGAGCTCGAGCTCGAGGCCCAGCGGCAGCAGACCCTGTTCCGTGGGGTCACCGCCTACATCAACGTGCGCCGGCAGGACGAGCTTCTGGTGCTGGCCAACCTGAGCGAGCGCACCATCATGCGCCAGCTGCGGCTGGAAGACGAGCGGGTGCGGCGCGGCTCGGGCCTCTCGGTCGACGTGCTGCAGTCGAAGTCGCGGCTGCAGATCGCCAAGCAGGTTCGTGTGCAGGTCGAGGGCGACCGCCACACCGCGATCTCGCGCTACATCCAGGTGTTCGGCCACGCGCCGCGCTTCGGGCGCATGAGCGATCCCGTGCCGCCGACGACGAAGCTGCCCGACACGCTGGAGCGCGCGCTGGGCGAGGCCACGACAGACAACCCGCGCCTCAAGAAGGCGTCGCGCGATATCGATATCGCCACCCAGCGCCGCCGGTCGGCCGCGGCGCCGCTCTACCCCAAGGTCGACCTGGTGATCGAGGGTCGGCGCGACAGCGGCGTCGACGGCATTCCCGGCATCCGCCGCGACTACACCTTCCTGGTAAAGATGACCTGGGAGCTGTTCAACGGCTTCGCCACGCAGTCGCGGGTGATCCGGGCGGCGCGGCTGCGCTCGGCGGCGCAGAACGACCATCGCTTCGTGCACCGCGAGGTGGTCGACGAAGCGCGCATCGCCTGGCACCGGCTGCGCACCGATACGCAGCGCCGGGAGCTGCTGGCGAACGCCATCAACATCGCCGCCGAGGTCTTCCAGGCGCGCCAGCGTTTGCGGGCCGCCGGCAAGGAGACGGTGATCAACGTGCTCGACGCCGAGAACGAGGTGAACCGGGCGCGCATCCAGCACACCGCCGCGCGCTACGACGCCATGCTGGCGGTCTACCGGCTCTACTTCACGCTGGGCCAGCTGACGCCCGAGACCCTGGGCCTGGCGCCGCCGAAGCAACCTTGACGACCGGCGATTGACGGCGGAATCCGGTGGACCCAGAGCAGGTCGTGATCAGGTCGAACCACCACCTGATGCGGCCCACATGCGATCCGATCCAGCCGCCGCACCCGTCAGGCCGCGCGCGAATTCAGGCGCTTTTGGAAGACATCGTAATAGCCGTCGAGGCGCCCGCCGGCGAGGCCGCGGCATTCGGCGATCAGCGCCTCGAGCGCGTCCCATTTGCGGTCGCGCGCCGCCGTCAGCATGTCGTGGTTGCGCGCCTTCAGGTTGGCGAATTCGTCCGAAGCCGCGTAGGCCTCGTCGCCGAACAGGCCGAAGATCCGCGAGGCCTCGGTCTTGCCTTTGACGGTCACCAGGTCGAGCTCCATGGTCGCGAGATCCGGCACCAGCGCGCGCGTGTTCTCGCCGATGATGATCTCGACGCCGTAATCCTTGGTGGCGCTTTCCAGGCGCGCGGCGAGGTTGACCGCGTCGCCCAGCACCGAGTAGTCGAAGCGCTGCATCGAGCCCATGTTGCCGACCGAGCACGGCCCGGTGTTGATGCCGATGCCGACGCGGATCGGGATGTGCGCGCGGCCGCCGGCGGCGGCGCGGGCGGCGTCCTCCTCGTTGAAGGCCTTCAGCGCCTCCAGCATGCCGAGCGCGGCGCGGCAGCTGTGGAGGGCATGTTCGGGGTCGTTGAGCGGGGCGTTCCAGAACGCCATGATCGCATCGCCGATATACTTGTCGATGGTGCCGTCGTTTTCGAGGATCACCTCGGTCATCGGCGTCAGGTAGTCGTTGATCAGGCCGGTCAGCTCGGCCGCGTCGAGCCCCTCGGAGATCGTCGTGAAGCCCCGGATGTCGGAGAACAGGATCGACAGATCCTTGGTCTCGCCGCCGAGCACGAGGCGGCCGGGCTGCTCGGCGAGCTGCTCGACCAGCGCCGGCGACATGTAGCGGCTGAAGGCCGAGCGCACTTGTCGCTTGGAGCGTTCCTCGCCGACGTAGTTCATGTAGGCGAGCACCGCATAGATGGCGAAGGTGGCGCCCGCGGGGAAGGTGAGGTCGAGCAGCAGGCCCTTCTCGGTGAAGGCGTACCAGACCCCGCCCGCGCTCGCCGCCGCGCCGACGAAGCCGATGATCAGCGAGCGGATGGGCCCGAGCAGCGGCACCACCACGATCAGCAGCAGCGAGACCAGCACGGTGACGACGATCTCCGCCCCCGTGGTCCACGACGGCCGGGTGAGGAAAGTCCTGCTGATCATGTTCTCGATGACGAAGGCCTGGGCCTCGACCCCGGGGATGGCCGCCTCCAGCGGCGTCGCCTTGATGTCGCGCAGGCCCACCGCCGAGGCGCCGACCAGCACCAGCTTGCCGCGCAGCAGCGCCGGCGGCGCTTTGCGCGCCAGCACGTCCTGGGCCGAGACATAGCGGCCGCGGTCGCTCTTGCGGAAGTGGATCCAGAAGTGGCCGTCGTTGTCGGTGGGCACCTTCATCTGACCCCGAATGCTGCGAACGACGATGCCGGTGAGCCCGTCCGGCCGGGTGTCGGTTACGTAGGCGGCGCCGCCGGTGCCGACCCGCAGCATCTCCACTGCCAGCGAGGGGAAGATGTTCTCGCCCACCCGGGTGACCAGCGGCACGCGCCGGGTGACACCGTCGAGCTCGGGCTTCACGGTGATCATACCGACGCCGCGCGCCGCCTTTTCCAACGGCGCGATGTTGCGGATCAGCCCCGGCCAGTTCAGCAGAAAGGGGCGCGGATCGGCGCCTTTCTCGCCGTGCGGCGCCACCTTGGGCGGGGTCGCGGCCTTGGCGCCGGCGCGCTCGAAGCCCGACTGGCCGAGCACGACCAGCGCCTGGCCCATCGCCGTCGCCATCACCACGTCGTTGTCCGGCAGGCGCTTGAGCAGCTTGACCAGCTCCGGATCGAGGCCACGTAGCGTTTTCAGGAAAAGCGCTGGCGAGGTGCGGTCGGGTTCGGGAAACAGCACGTCGAAGCCGATCACGACGGCGCCCGCGGCGCGCAGCTTCAGGATCAGATCGGCGACCACGGTGCGCGGCCATGGCCATTGGCCGATACTGGCGAGGCTCTCCTCGTCGATCTCGACGATGGTGACCTTGAAATCCGGCATCTCGGCCGGCCGCAGCACCTGGGCGACGTCGAACTGCTTGTAACGGAGGATCTCGATCGGTGCGGGATCCCACCAGCGGACGGCGATCGCCACGGTCAGGATGGCGAACGCCCACAGGCGCTCGACCAGCCGGAGCGTCGCTCCGGACCTGCCGCCGAACAGCCTCGGAAACCGCATGTCCAGGTTTCTCCCCGATCAATGCGGACGCCGCCCCTCCGGCGTGCCGCCATCGTGGCGCGATGATGCCCGCCCGGCCGCCGGGTGACAATGCCAGCGGGCGCTTGGCCTGAATCGTTCTCGCAAACTTGATTTGGCCGGAACACGGCATTGTGTTGAGTGGGGGTGTTGAGTGGGGGATGCAATTCGATGCGCGATTGACGCGTGGCGAAAGACGATTAGCATTTGGCCATGGTCCACACCGAGCCCCACACCGAGCCCCGCACCGAGCCTCGCGCCAGGGCCGGGCGCGGCCGATGACCGGCCAGCCGCCCGGACGCCCGCGCCGCCGCGCCCGGCCGCTGGTGCCGGTGTTGCGCAACGAGCCCGCGTCGCGCCCCGCCGCCGCGCCGGAGCTGATCGCGCGCGGCAAGTGGTCCTATCCGGTCAACCCGATGTCGGTCGGCATGGACTGGGGGCGGCGCGGCTATTCCTGCGAGCGGATCGCCGATCCGCCAGGCCAGGAATGGCGCGACTTCGTCCACGAGACCAACGAGCTGATGGTGGTGCTGGAGGGCTGGCTCGAGGTCGAGATCGAAGTCGACGGCGCGGCCCAGCGTTTCGACGCGATGGCCGGCGACGAGGTCTTCGTGCCGGCCGGCGCCAGCCACACGGTGCGCAATGCCCATGCCGGCACGACCCGCTGGCTCTACGGCTACGCGCGCGCGAACCTGGGGTTCCGGTCGCTCTGATGCGCCCGGCCATGCCCACCTTCCGCCCCAATTCGCCCCTAACTATTTAATAATTTCGGATCGCATTTGGGCCGGATCGGAAATTGATCCGGCCCAAATGCGTGAATCCGATCTAACTATTTGATAATGGGGCAGAGTCGCGTGATCAGGTCGGATCAAGAAGTGAGTCGACCTGATCACGGCCTGCTCTGGCCTGTTGTCTTCGCCGGCCTCCTGCGCTCAACTGTTCGGGGGAAGTCCGACGCGGGTGCGTGCGCATTTGAGCGAGTTTGAAATGAGCGAAAGCAGCGACTGGGAATTCCCCGAACAGGTGCGCCCGCGCGCCGAAGGTCTCGCCTACGACCTCGAGGTCGCGCTCTCCTCGGTGCTCGAATTGCGCGCGGAGATCCCCGAGGACGCCTTCACCGCCTCGATCCTCGGCACCGAGCGGGCCGGCAACGCCGTCGCCATCGACGACAAGGGCCTGGTGCTGACGATCGGCTACCTGATCACGGAGGCCTCCACGGTCTGGCTGGTCTCCAACGACGGCGCGGCGGTCGGCGGACATGTCGTCGCCTACGACTACGACACCGGCTTCGGGCTGGTCCAGGCGCTGGGACGGCTCGGCGTGCCGGCCCTGCCGTTCGGCAGCGCGCGGAACTGCGGCGTGGGCGACGAGGTCGTGGTGGCGGGCGCCGGCGGCACGCGGCACGCGCTCAAGACCAAGATCGTCTCCAAGCGCGAGTTCGCGGGTTATTGGGAATACGTGCTCGACGAGGCGATCTTCACCGCGCCGGCCCATCCAAACTGGGGCGGCACCGCGCTGATCAGCCCGTCGGGCGAGCTTCAGGGCGTCGGCTCGCTGTTCGTGCAGAACGCGCGCGGCGGCGAGGCGCGGGTCGACGGCAACATGATCGTCCCGATCGACCTGCTGCCGCCGATCCTGGACGACCTCCTGAACGGGTCCGCCGGCGAGCGGCCGGTGCGGCCCTGGCTCGGCTTCTACGTCGCCGAGGCCGAGGAGCGTCAGGTCGTCGTCGGCCTGGCCGAGGGCGGGCCGGCCGACCGCGCCGACGTGCGGGTGGGCGACGTCGTGGTCGAGGTGGGCGGCGCGCCGGTCGGCGATTTGGCCGACCTCTTCCGCAGCATCTGGGCGCTCGGCGCGGCGGGGACGGAGATATCGCTCACGCTGTGGCGCGACGGCGAGCCGGTCCGGGTGGCGGTCGCCTCCGGAAACCGCAATGACTTCCTCAAATCTCCCCGGATGCATTGAGCGGCCGCGACGCCGTCCAGGCGGGGCGGCGCCGGCGCGGAGGCGCCGGACCATGGCTTTGAGCAGGTGGATCGCCGGGTTGACGGTGCTGCTCGCCGTGGCGGGCGCGGCGCCGCAGGCCGCCACGGAAGGCATGCCGGGGCTGCGCCGCGGGGGCGTGCCGTCGCTGGCGCCGCTGGTCAACCGCATCACCCCGGCCGTGGTCAACATCGCCACCAGCGGCGAGGTGCGTGGCCGCGGTCTCAGCGAAGGCGACGAAGAGGGCCGCAAGTCCGACGGGCGCCGCTACACCGGCATAGGCTCCGGCGTGATCGTCGACGCCCGAAACGGCTACGTGCTGACCAACCACCATGTCGTGCGGCGCGCCGATCAGATCCTGGTGCGCCTCAAGGACGGGCGCGTGCTGCGGGCGCGCCTGGTCGGCTCCGACGCCGGCACCGACATCGCGGTGCTGCAGATCCGCGCCCAGGGGCTGACCGCGCTGCCGCTGGGCAACTCCGACCAGCTCCAGGTCGGCGACTACGTGGTGGCGGTGGGCAATCCCTTCGGCCTCGGCCAGACCGTGACCATGGGCATCGTCAGCGCCCTCGGCCGGACCGGCCTCAGCCCGCGCGGCTACGAGAGCTACATCCAGACCGACGCCTCGATCAATCCGGGCAACTCGGGCGGGCCGCTACTCGACCTGCGCGGCCGCATCGTCGGCATCAACGCCGCGATCTACGGCCGGCGCCGCGGCGGCAGCGGGATCGGCTTCGCCATCCCCGCCAACATGGCGCGTCGGGTGATGAGCCAGATCGTGCGCTTCGGCAACGTCCGGCGCGGCCGGCTCGGCGTCGTCATACAGGACCTCACGCCCGCGGTGGCGCGCCAGCTCGGCGTTGCGATCGGCCCGGGCGCGGTGGTGCGTGAGGTCCAGCCCGGCACCTCGGCGGCGCAGGCGGGCATCCGCGAATGGGACCTCATCGTCGCCGTCGACGGCGCCGCGGTGCGCGATGCCGGCGGACTGCGCAGCCGCATCGGCACCCTGCGGGTCGGCGACCGGGTCCGCCTCCGCGTCGTGCGCGGCAAGATCGCGCGGACGATCACCGTGGTGATCGGGCCGGCGGCGCGCTGACGCCCGCGCTCAGCGCCCGCTCAGGCCCTCCTTCAGCTCCGCCAGCTTGCGCTCGGCCTCGGCGCCGTCGGCGATGCCCTGCTTGCGGTCGAGGGGGACCGGATGCATCTGGTCGGCGCGCGGCAGCGTCTCCGGCGGATAGACCGCGAGCGGCCGGGTGCTGCGCTGGGCGCGCTCCAGATGCAGGTCGCCCTCGTTGCTGCCGGAGAGCGGCCGCACGACCTCGTCGCCGACCCGCTCCAGGTCGAACCACCAGCGCTTGACCGGGTTGCGCACGCCGTATTTCAGCTTGTCGTCGAGCCAGATGAGGAAGCGGTGCGTCGACGTCCACTTTATCGCCATCCACATGGCGATCCGGTGCTGCATCAGCCCTTCCTTGTTCCACGGGCACATCTTCATGCAGCGCCCGCAGGCCGAGCCCTTCTGGTTGGTGACCCGGTAGGTGACGCATTTGCCGACGTCGGGCTTCCAGATCTCGTAGCCGTTGTAGAGCACCTTGGGCCCGTAGGGGATCGCCTGCGCGGGGCACTCGCGGGCGCATTTCTGGCACTTGTCGCAGAAGTGCTGGAGGTTGAAGTCGATCGGCTGATCGGGCTCGAGCGGCAGGTCGGTGGTGATGACCGCGGTCTTGTGGCGGGGCCCGAGGAAGGGGTTCAGGATCACCTCGCCGATGCGGCTGAGCTCGCCCAGCCCCGCCAGCAGCATCAGCGGCACCTGCTGCACGTCGCCGTCGGCGTTCGAATGCGACTGCGCCTCGTAGCCGAGCCGGCGGATGTAGTCGGCGACGACCGTGGTGATGGTCGAGCCCTTGAGGTAGGCGCGGTAGCTCTGGGCGCCGGAGATCCAGTCGTCGCCCGAGGAGGCCTCCATCGTGTCGAAGCCCTGATCGAGCGCGACCACGACGGCGTACTTGTGCCGCGTCTCGATCGGCTTTCCGTCCATGTCGTGGGAGAACCAGGCCCATTCGGGCATCTCGCAGATGCCGACGAGGTCGGCGTCGAGGAAGTAGCAGAGCGCCTTGATGTGCTCGGCCAGCGCCTTGGGGTCGTTGGGGATCGGCGCCTTGGCCGGGGCGGGCGTGCCGCGGTGGATCGGCACCTGCTTCCAGTGCACCCGGCCCATGGCGGCGCTCAGGGGGTACTTGGTGACGAAGCGCTTGATCTCGACGCCGGCGCGCTCGCCGATGTCGCCGTAGAAGGCGCGCACGAAGAAGCCGGCGCGCTTGGGCACCGCTTTGACCTGGTCGGTGATCAGCGTGGTGGTCTTGTCCACCCGCTTGATCTTCTCCATCGGATAGCGGCCGAGATGCATCGGCCGCTTCTTGCGCGAGAGGAGGGAGAGCATGTGGCGTCCCCTTGGGAGCTGTCGAGGGTGTCCCAAATTAGTATCATTTGATACTAATCGCAACCGAATAGGACCGCCCGGCGGCCCGGCCGGCGCTGGCTATGCGTACATCGGCGGCGGATCGGGCCGCGGGCGCGGCGGGTCCTGCGGTGGCGGCTCGGCCGGGGGATCGTCGATCGGCTGGTTCGGCGCTTCGTCCGGCGGCGGCGGGACCGTCGGCCGGCGGGGACCGGGCGGCCGCTTCGGTGGCGGATCGGGCTCAACGGGCGGATCCGACGGGAGTCTCGGAAGGCATTCGTCGGCCATGATGCGCACCTCCTTCCACCTTGAACATGGGAAGCACGCGCCGGAGTTGAAGACCGAGGGTCGTTGGCCGGCGATGTTCGATGGGTTTCGGCCGCCACGCCCGGTCGCTTCGTCGCAGCGGCGTACGTTGAGGAAAGACCCTGGCACGCGCGGGCGGATGCCGCGATACTCGCACCCTCGAGCGACGATCCAGTGGGAGGAGGATGCATGCCGTTTCGATGCCCATGCCGGTCAGCCTGGGCGGCCCTCGCGGTCGCCGCAATCCTGCTGGCCGGGCCGGTGCTCGCCGAGGATGCGCTGCTGTCGCGGCTGGTCGATCCCCAGGTCGCCTACGCTGCCGATCTGACCATGACCTCGGGCGAGGTCAGGATCTCCGGACGCATTCATCACCGGCCGGGACAGACCCGTTCCGAGTTCGACAGCCGGGGCCAGCGGACCGTCACCATCATCGACCGCACCCGCAAGCGCGTCTGGATCGTGATGGCGAGCTCGCGCCAGTACATGGAGATGCCGCTCAGGGGGGACGTGGTCTCGGCGTTCCTGCCGCCCAACGTGACCCGCGAGCAGGTCAAGCTCACGTCGCTCGGCAAGGAGACGGTCGGCGGCGTGTCGACCGGCAAGATCCGTGTCGAGCACCCGATGGGTCGCTCGGTCATGTGGGTCACGGAAGACGGGATCATGGTGAAGATGGACGGCGTCTCGACCGCCGGCGGCCGGCAGACCAAGGTCACGATGCGTCTGCGCAACGTGAAGCGCGGGCCGCAGGACGCCGCGCTCTTCAGGATTCCCGCCGGCTACAAGAAGCTCGCGATTCCGGGCCGCCGCTAGATCATATTCCGCTGACGCGGAATCGGCGCCGGCCCTCATGAGCTTGTCGAATGGCCCCCACCCGGCCACCCACAGGATACTGCCATTGGGTGGCCGGGTGGGGGAGCGGGCCGGTGATGCCAAACGATCGGAAAATGCGCTAAACCGGTTCACATCGTCTCGGAACCCGCCCGACGCCGCGGTCAGCCCTCCAGGGCGCCGATGCGGTCGCTCAGCTTGGCGAGCGCCCGGTGGAGCGCGGCGCGCTCGGCGGGGGCGAGCACGTCGATGATCTCGCGGTAGCGTGCGGTGGCGCCGGGCTCGACCTTCCGGTAGAGCGCCTTGCCCGCTGCCGTGAGATCGAGGGTGTAGCGGCGGCGGTCCCCCTCGTGCGGCGTGCGCCGCACCCGGCCGTCGCGCTCGAGCCGCCGCGCGGCGCGGCTCACCGCCATCTTCTCCATGCCCCAGAGGCGGGTGATCTCCGATGCGGTGACGCCCGGATGATGCATCAGGGTGAGGACGATGCGCCATTCCGGCAGGCTGAGGCCCCAGCGCGTGGCGATCTCGTCGTCGTAGGCGCGGCCGATCAGGTTGGAGACGACGTGGATGCCCGCCAGCACGTTGTCGAAGGGCGCGCTCGTCCGGTCCATGGTCCGGCCGGCGGTCCGGTCGGCGGTCCGGTCGATCGCGCGGGCAGGCTTGCGGGTCGGGGCGGGCTCGCTCATCGGCCGAAAAAGGCGCCATGCGCGCGCCGGGGTCAAGTCCCCGCTTGGCCGCGCTAGAGCAGGTCGCGATTGGGTCGAATCACTTCTTGATCCGGCCCAAATGCGATCCGATCTAGGCGTGACGCGCGGGAGCCGCGGTCATTTGTCGTCGGGCGCGACGCAGGTATAGAACTTCGCCGCCGTGACGTCGTGGGTCTTCGCGCAGGAATCCACGAACTTCAGCTCGCTTTCGTCGTTGTAGACGAAGTAGGCGCCGACGGCGACGCGGTTGCCCTTTTCGTCCTTCAGCACGCCGAACTTGTTGATCTTCCCCTTCACGTAGGGGTAGGCGAGCTGGAGGTACTTGGCGATGTTGGTCTGGTCGACGTAGTTGTCGGGCAGCTGGTCGAAGGGGCCGTCGTAGTAATTGTTGCGCCGCGCGTTCCAGCCGTTGATGGCGACCAGCACCTTCCGTTCGTTCGCCGCGTCGAGGTAGTAGGCGAAGCCCGTGCGGCGGCCGATCACGACGCGCTTGCCGAAGGCCTTGTAGGTTTCCGCCGGCGCGCCCTCCTCGTTGAGGAGGTACAGGAAGTGGTTCTCGGCCGTGTTGAAGACGAGGTGGAACTTTACCCCCGATTCGTCGAACACCGGCCCGACGAAGACCTCGTCGGCGCGCAGCCTGGCCTTCTTCGGCGGCGCCATGCCGATGTCGTTGAGCGCGAAGGTCACGGTCTTGCCCTTGTAGGCGACGGTGTAGGTGAGGCGCGCGACCTTCGTCACGACCACGCCGTCCTTGGCGCTGATGGTCTTCTCCCAGCCGTCGTAGTCCTGGAACTTGCCGTTCTCGTCGTACTCGAAGTAGCCGAGGTGGAGGATGCCCTCGTCGCGGTCGCCGGCGTCGAGCCGGAAGTTGCCCCAGACCGCGCGGCCGTTCGCGTTGAAGCTCCAGTAGAAGTAGTTCTCCGTCGGGTAGACCACGACCTTGTCCGGCAGACCGGCGAAGACATGGCCGAAGACCGCCATCTCGTCGTTGAGGTCGAGCTTGGAATAGAGCCCCTCGACGAACTTCTGATTGTAGGAGACGGTGCCGCCCGGCTCGGCCGGCGCCGCGCGCGGCGTCTCGGCGGCGAGCGTCGCGGCGCCCGAAAGCAGACCCGCCGCCAGCGTAAACGCCGCCAGCGGTTTCCTGACCATCGCCCTGTCGATCATCGCCCTCACCTGGTTGGCGCAACGGGGCCGGACCGTCGCGACGGCCCGGCCCCCGGTTCACCTTGTCTTCGGCCCGCCGCCGCCGCGGCGCGCGATGTCCCGTGCGGCGGCGCGGACGTCAACCTGCGGTCAGTCCCGTGCGACCTGATCTAGCGCCACCATGACACGCCGCCGATGTGGACGCCGCCGCTGACCCACGACCGGTTGACCGCGTGGCCGCCCCAGCTGCGTCGCCGGCTGTGGAAGGAACGCCCGGAGAGGTGTCCCGTCCAGCTGCGGCCGCTGGCGTGCCAGCTGCGGTAGCGGACGTGCACCCGCCCCCAGGACCGGCCGGTGGTGTGCCAGCTGCGGCCCGAGCGGTGCTGCGGCCGCCAGGTCCGGCCCGGGATGTGGCCCGCCCAGCTGCGTCCGCGCTGGTGCCAGCTGCGCCCGGCGACGTGAACCGGCCGCCAGGTCTGGTTGGGCAGATGGCCGGCCCAGGTCCGTCCCGGCCGGTGCCAGCTGCGGCCGCGCAAGTGGCCGCCCCAGGTGCGACCGCTGCGATGCCAGCTGCGTCCGCTGCGGTGGTTGCCCCAGCTGCGTCCGCTGCGGTGCCAGCTGCGGCCCGTGCGGTGGCTGGGCCGCCAGGTGCGGCCGGGAACATGACCGGCCCAGGACCGGGTGCTCTGATGCCAGCTGCGGCCGCGGGTGTGAACCCGGCCCCAGGTGCGGCCCCGGCTGTGCCAGCTGCGCCCGCCGGTGTGCCAGCTGCGGCCGTTGGAATGGCCGCCCCAGCTGCGCCCCGGCCGGTGCCAGCTGCGGCCACGAAAATGGGTCTGGCGCGTCCAGCTGCGGCCCAGCTGATGCCACGAGCGGCCGGCCACGTGGATGCGGATCTGGGCGATCTGCCCGGGAGGAGCAGCGGTTTCGCCGCCTTTGTCGCCAGCCGTGTCGGATTGCGCGTGTGCCGCCCCGAGCGCGGCAAGCGATCCGCCGGCGGCTACCGCGCACCACCCCAGCGCGGCCAAAATCGACTTAAATTGAATCACGACGAAACCTCCGTTCCCATTTCCGACGGCGTCCAATAGCCGTCATCCCATCACCTTCGTCATCGCCGCGCGCGCGGGCCGCCGACCGCGGGCGCGCGGCATGAAAGCTTGTCTCACAAAAAGGTGAGCTCCGCCACTAGTGTGATGGTTCCGAAGTTTGTCGCACCCAGGGTGGCGAACTTCGGAGGCTGAATCACACTGGAATCGTATATTTAGTGTCCCACCGATTCTGATATTCGATACATCGAATCTCAGAATCGGTGCGACACCGGGACGGTCCGCCGCCACTACCAGGACCGTCCGCGTATGTGCCAGCTGCGACCGCGGGCGTGCCAGGAGCGTCCTCGGAAGTGGCCGCGCCGGCGCGGTCCGGTTTCCCGGCGCGGTCCGGCGCCCCGGCGCGTCGGGCCCCAACTGCGGCCGCGTTGATGCCAGCTCTGGCCTTCGCGGTGCCAGGACCGGCCGACCGCGTGGACGCGCCGGCGTCCTTGCGCCGTCTGCTGGTGCTGGCGCCGCGCGGCCCGGCGATGCCGGTCGCGGACCCAGGTCGCCGTCGACCATGGTGCCGTGCGCCAGGCAGCCCCTGCGTCGGCCCGCTGGGCGAGCGCGCTCCCGCCCCCCGGGCCCGGGACGGGCGCCAGCGCCAGGGCGACCAGGACGCCCGCGAGGAACAACGATCGGGTGGGACGCACGTCTTGTCACTCCATGGGACTGGCATGGGCCTGGCGCCGGGCGGGGATCGCTAACCGTTTGATACGCAACGTTTTCGCCGAATATCCCCGATCCCGCCGGATGCCGCCGCCGATCCCGCGCCGCCGCGCCGCGGCCGTTTCGCGGGCGCCGGTCGGAGGGGAGGGCGCCGGCACGTTCCCGTCCGCAGGCCGTCAAGCTATACTTCACGGCGATCGGACTTGTCGACCATCCGGAGCCGGCGCTCGCATGATGACCCGAAGATCGCGCTACGTCACCTGCGCCGGCTTCGAGATCCACGTCTCCGAATGGGGCGCGGCGGGCGATCCGCCCGTGGTGATGTGGCATGGCCTGGCCCGCACCGGGCGCGACTTCGACGACATCGCCCGGCATCTGGCGGCGCACTACCGGGTGATCGCCCCTGACACCATCGGCCGCGGCCTCAGCCAATGGGCCAAGGACCGCGAGCGCGACTACTGTTTCGAGGTCTACGCCAAGATCGCGCTCGACGTGCTGGATCGCCTCGGCATCGACCGGCTGCGCTGGGTCGGCACCTCGATGGGAGGGCTGCTCGGCGTGGCGCTCGCGGCCGATGCGCTGGGCGAGCGGATCAGCCATCTGGTGATCAACGATATCGGTCCGGCGGTGCCGCAGGCGGCGGCCGACCGCATCGCGGCCTATGCCGGCGACCCACCGTCATTCGAGAGCTTCGGCGAGTTCGAGACCTGGATCCGCACCATCTACGCGCCCTTCGGCAAGCACGATGACGCGACCTGGAAGCTGCTCGCCGAAACCGGCTGCCGGCGCATGGACGACGGCCGGGTCACGGTCCATTACGACCCGCGCATCGTCACCCAGTTCACAACGCATAAGGGCGATCTCGACCTGTGGGAGGCGTACGACGCGGTGGGCTGCCCCACCTTGCTGTTGCGCGGGGCGAACTCGGACGTGCTGCCGGCCGAGACCGCCGCGGCGATGACGGAGCGGGGGCCGAAGGCGGAGCTGGTCGAGATCGCCGGCGTCGGCCATGCGCCGCTGCTCAACGACGCGGCGCAACGCACGCTCGTGGCCGATTTCCTCGCGCGGTAGCGCTATGCCTCGGCGGCGACGGGAGGCGGCTCGCCGCGTGGTCCGGCCAGCTCGAGCGCGTGCTCCAGCGCTTCGCGGCGGCTTTCGTGTCGCATCGCCGGGGGGATCAATTCGAGCACCCGCAACCGCGCCAGCAGGTCGACGGCGCGTCCGCCCAGGCCGGCGATCAGCACCGACGTGCCGGCCTCGCCGGATTGCCGGATCAGGTCCTCGACGGCGATGGCGATGCTGACGTCGATCATCGGCACGTCGCTGAAATCGAACACCACGGCGCGATAGTTCAGTCCGGTCCCGCTGAGCCGCCGCGCCAGGTCGTTGGCCGAGCAGAAACTGAACGGCCCCGACAGGCGGATCAGCAGCACGCCGCCGTCCGAGCGCCGGATCAGCTCGCGCTCCTCCTCGCTGATGCGCTCGGTTCCATCCGAGCCGCTGGCCACCAGGTCGAGGCCGGCGAGCTGGTGCTCGCTGAGCTCGCTCGCCGAGATCAGGCTCGCCATGATGATGCCGACCCCGACCGCCGTCACCAGATCGGCGACCACGGTCAGCACCAGCACCGTCAGCATGACCAGCGTGCTCGAGCGCGGCGCCCGCCGGATGCGGCGCAGGAAGCCCCAGTCGATGATGTCCCAGCCGACCTTGAGCAGGATCCCCGCGAGCACGGCCAAGGGAATGCGCTCGGCCAGCGGCGCCAGCCCCAGCACCAGCGCCAGCAGCACCAGCGCGTGGAGCGCGCCGGAGATCGGGGTCGTGCCGCCGGCGCGCACGTTGACCACGGTCCGCATGGTGGCGCCGGCGCCGGGAATGCCGCCGAACAGCCCGGCCACCATGTTGCCGATGCCCTGGCCGATCAGCTCGCGGTTCGGCTTGTGCCGGGTACGCGTCACGTTGTCGGCGATCAGCGAGGTGAGCAGGCTGTCGATACTGCCGAGCAGCGCCAGGATCAGCGCCGACTGGATCATGTCCGGCAGGGCCGCGAGCGAGAAGGCCGGCAGCCTCGGCAGCGGCACGCCGCGTGGGATCTCGCCGATCACCGGCGCCTGCGGCAGCACCAGCACGCCAAGCACGGTCACCGCCACCAGGGCGGCCAGCGGCGCCGGCAGCCAGCGGCGTATGCCGCCGGGCAGGAACAGGACGATGCCGAGCGTCGCGAGCCCGAGCGCAATCGCCGCGCTGTGCGGCGTCAGCGTCCCGGCCAGCACGGCGCGCAGCGAGAACGCGAACTGTCCCGGCAGGGCCACCAGCGCGTGCAGCACACCTTGGGTCGAGCCGGGGTGCCCAAGCAGGGGGGCCAGCTGGATGATGATGATGATGCAGCCGATCCCCGACATGAAGCCGGAGATCACCTTGAACGGCACGAAGGTCACGAAGCGCCCGAGCCGCAGCGCGCCGAACAGCAGCTGCATCGCCCCGCCCATGATGACCACCGTGAAGGCCATGGCGGGCTCGTGCGCGTACTGGGTCACGACGGCGGCCATCACCACGGTCATCGGCCCGGTGGGACCCGAGACCTGCGCCGGCGTGCCGCCGAACAGCGCGGCGAAGAGCCCGACGAAAATCGCGCCGTAGAGCCCGGCGATGGCGCCCGCGCCCGAGGCCACGCCGAAGGCGAGGGCGAGCGGCAGGGCGACGACGGCGGCGGTCAGTCCGCCGAACACGTCGCCGCGCAGGTTGCGGAAGTTCAGGCCATTGACGATCGACACGAAACCGATCCCGGATGGGCGGCAGGGCGACGCTGGAACCAGCGGCCGCCAAGTCATTTCAAGCATTGGCGGCCGGGTCAAGCGGCAACATGCCGCGGCGGCGCGGCGCTACTCGCGTCGAAGCGCCTCGATCGGATCGAGCCGGGCGGCGCGGCGGGCCGGGTAGTAGCCGAAGAAGACGCCGATCGCCGCACTCACGCCGACCGCGAGCAGGATCGAATCGACCTGGATCAGGGTCGGCCAGGCGGCCAGGGTGGCGATCGCGTAGGCGGCGCCGATGCCGAGCAGCACCCCGGCGATGCCGCCGACCAAGGCGAGCGTCGTCGCCTCGATCAGGAACTGGATCAGGATGTCGCGGCGGCGCGCGCCGACCGCCATGCGCAGGCCGATCTCGCGCGTCCGCTCGGTGACCGAGACCAGCATGATGTTCATGATGCCGATGCCGCCGACCACCAGCGAGACCGCGGCCACGGCGGCGAGCAGGAGCGCCAGCGCGCGCGAGGAGGCGTCGCGGCGCTGCATGATCTCGGTGAGGTTGCGGATCGAGAAGTCGTCGTCCTGGTCGGCGCGCAGCCGGTGGCGCTGGCGCAGCACCTGGCGCATCTGCTCGACCGCGCCGGCCATCTCCGCGCCCTCGCGCACCTTGACGATGATGACCGGAATAGCGCGGGGATTGGCGCGCCGCCAGCCGATCACCTTCCGCTTGGCGCTGGTGAGCGGCACCAGCATCACGTCGTCCTGGTCGCGGCCCCAGTTGTTCTGGCCCTTGCGCGCGAGCACGCCGATCACGGTCAGCGGCACCTTGCGGACGCGGATCGTCAGGCCGATCGGATCCTCGCCGGAGAACAGGTTCTCGACCACGGTCTGGCCCAGCAGCGCCACCTTGCCGCCGCCGGTGATCTCGCCCTGGGTGAAGCCGCGCCCGCGCACGATGTCCCATTCGCGCGCCACGAAGTATTCGTTGTCGATGCCGTAGGCGATGGCCGACCAGTTCTGGTTGCCGTAGACGATCTGCACGGTGCCGCGAACGTTCGGCGCGGCGGCCCGGATCGACGGGATCTCCCGCTTGAGCGCGCGCGCGTCGTCCTCGGTCAGCGACATCTTGCTGCCGGCGGCGCCGCGCGCGCCGCGCAGGTGGGTGGAGCCGGAGACCACGATGACCAAGTTGGTGCCGAGGCTGCGGATCTGCTCGATCACCACCGCGCGGGCGCCGGAGCCGACCGCGACCGTGGAAATCACTGCCGCGACACCGATAAAGATGCCGAGCATGGTGAGGATGCTGCGCATCAGGTTGGCGCGCAGCGCGGTGACCGCCAGACGCACGGCTTCGAGAGTGCTCATGCGGCCGCCTCGAGCTCGCCCAGCAACGCCGCGGCGTCGTCGGGCGCATGGCTCTCGTCGCGCACCAGCTCGCCGTCGTGGAAGTGCAGCAGGCGCTCGGCGAAGCGCGCCACCTCGGCCTCGTGGGTGACCACGACCACGGTCATCCCGGCGGCGTTGAGCCGCTGGAAGAGCGCCATGATCTCGAGCCCGGTGCGGCTGTCGAGCGCGCCGGTCGGCTCGTCGGCGAGGATGAGCAACGGCTCGTTGACCAGCGCCCGGGCGATCGCCACGCGCTGCTGCTGGCCGCCGGAGAGCTGGGACGGCCGGTGGTGGGTGCGGTCGGCGAGGCCGACGGTGTCGAGCGCCGCGCGGGCCGCCTGCCGGCGCGCCGCGCGCCGCGCGCCGCGATAGACCAGCGGCAGCTCGACATTGGCCAGCGCGGTCGCCCGCGAGAGCAGGTTGAACTGCTGGAAGACGAAGCCGAGCTTGCGGTTGCGGATGTCCGCCAGGGCGTCGGGGTCGAGCCCGTCCACCGCCTCGCCGTCGAGCGCGTAGTGCCCGGCAGTCGGGAAGTCGAGGCAGCCGAGCAGGTTCATGAAGGTCGACTTGCCCGAGCCCGACGGGCCCATGACGGCGACGAAGGCGCCGTGGGCGATCTCCACCGTGATGCCCTTCAATGCCTCCACCGCGTGCTCGCCGATCTGGTAGGTCTTGGCGAGGTCGCGCACCGCGATGAGGGGAGCGGGCATGTGGCGGGCGGGCGGGCGCCGGCTCAAAAGCGCAGCCGCGGGCGTCGCCGGCCGGCGCCGCTGCTCGCCCGGGTCCGGAACACGCCGACGATCACGGCCTGGCCCGGCTTCAGGTCGCCGCGCACCACCTCGGTGGCGGCGCCGTCGGTGATGCCGGTGCGCAGGCGCACCACCTTGGGCTTGCCGTCGTCGCCGAGCACCCAGACCTGGCTGCGGCCGCTGTGGGCGCGCCGGCGCCGCAGTTTGGTGTAGACCGCGCGCTGCTTGTCGGTGAACACGGCGCGCATGCGCTGGTTGACCTTGCGGCGCAGCGCGCCGAAGCGGCTGCGGCGCTGCTGGCGGTTCATGTGCACGCCGCGCAAGGCCTGGGACTCGCGCTGCGCCTCGGCGAGGATGGCGCGCATCTGCTCCTGCTGTTCGGGCGTCAGCTTGAGCGCGGCGGTCAGCCGGCGGACCATCACGTCGGGCGGCACCCGCGCGGCGAAGCCGCCGCCGGCGGCGGGACCCCTGGCGCCGCGCGGCCGAAAGCGTAGCGCCGCGTTCGGAACCTTGAGCGCGTTCTCGCGCTGGGCGCTGACGATCTTGACCTCGCCGGTCATGCCGGGCAGCAGCAGCCCGTCGGGATTGTCGGCGGAGATCACCACCGTGTAGGTGATGACGTTCTGCTCCTCGCGCACCGCCAGCCGGATCTGCTTGACCGTGCCCACGAAGGTCCGGTTGGCAAAGGCGCCGACCGTGAACGACGTCGCCTGGCCCACCGCGACACGCCCGATATCGGCCTCGTCGACCTCGGCGTGAAGCTCGAGCTTGCGCAGGTCCTGGGCGATGGTGAAGAGCGTCGGCGCCTGCAGGCTGGCCGCCACGGTCTGGCCGACGTCGATGCTGCGCACGATCACCACGCCGTCGATGGGCGCCCGGATCACCGAGCGATCGAGATCGACCTTGACGAGGCGCACGGCGGCGAGGTTCTGGGTGACCGTCGCCTCGGCGCTGGTGATCTGGGCCTGGGAGACCTTGAACGTCGCCTGTGAGGCGGCGAGCTTCGCCGTCGCGGCGGCCAGCCCGGCCTCGGCCTGACGCAAGGTGCTCTCGGCCTTGTCGGCGTCGGAGCGGGTGGTGATGCCGCGCTTGGCCAATGCGGTCTTGCGCTGGTGATCGCGGCGCGCCTCGTCCAGCGCGGCGTTGGCGCGCAGGATCTCCGCGCGCGCCGTCTCGACGTCGGAGGCGGCGCGTTCGGACTGCGCCTTCTGCATCAGCAGGGCGGCGCGGGCGGCGCTCAGGTCGGCCTCGGTCTGGCTGAGGCGGGCTTCCAGGTGCGCGGTGTCGATCCTGGCGAGTATCTGGCCCTTCTTGACCTTGGAATTGAAATCGGCGTGCAGTTCCTTGATCTGGCCGGATATCTGTGTGCCGACCTGGACCGTGACCAGCGCCATCAGCTGGCCGCCGGCGGTGACCGAGCTTGTGATCGATCCGCGCTGCGCCGTGGCCAAGCGGTATTGCGGCGCCTCCTCGCCGTTGCCGGCGCCGAAATAGGCCCAGGCGGCGCCGGCGCCGAGCACCAGCACCAGACCCGCGATCGCCAGCCGGCCGAGGCCGCGCCGGCGGCGGCCTTTGGCGGCCCCGGATGGTCCGGATCCCGGCTTGCCGGTGGCTTCGTCGGTCACGGGCGCGCTCCATGATCGCGATCGGAGAGGCGTCAACGGACGTACGAGCGGTTGTACGGACCAGCCCCGGCATTCGTGCAAGGGCCGCTATTCCACGTCTTACGCCTAACGATTGAAGCGGACAATTCGGTCGCGGGCAAGCGCCGCAAGCGGTGCCTCTGGAAATGCGCGCCGTCGGGCCGGCGGCGGCGTTTGTCGTTTCGCGGTGCGTCGTTCGGCCGAGGCCGGGCGCGCTCAGGTAGGCAAGGCTATCTTGGCTTCGAAATTGGCGCGGGGATACCGCTCGACATGCGTTGGAATCGCGACCGGCTTCAGAACGAGGTGGCCCCCGATCCAGTCGAAGCCTGCGTCCGCGGCGGACAGGAAGCCTTGCCGTGAGCGGAGGTCGAAGGCATAGCCGTGGGCGCCGAATTTCTTGATCTTTCGACCGGTCTGAATGAGGAGCGCCAGTTTCTCATCGATCGTCTCGGGTGCGTCCTGGACCGGCATGCTAAAGCCATCGAAGCCCGCGGCGCCGGCGCTCGCCAGATGTTCTCCGCGCAATGAGGTTCGCAAGTATATCGTTTTGAAGAACGGCTTCAGTTTGGCGATCAGCTCGTTGTACCGACTTGTCGGAACGGTGGCCGGGGCGCCGAAGATTTCGATCGTCTGATAGGGTGCGATATCCGGCGGAATGCAGTGACATGATGCCAAAAAGGCGCGCCGCTGCATTGGTTCCCTCAGCGTTTTGAAGTGGACCGAGTGGACGGCGATGTATTCCAAGGAATGGGCGGCACGCTCGGTGAAGCGCTCGATCGAGTGCCGCAGCGTCAGGATATCGACTTCGACGGGCTGCACCCTCGATTGCGTGCCATAGATCGCGGAGTAACCGAAGAGTGTGCCATCGGCCATTTCCTTTGTCGGCACGCAATGATAGGCCGAGATCGCCTCCATCTTCGCGTTCCAGACCGGGACGTAGACGAATGACAGCCCATCGTCGACCGCGGTGCGTTGAGCGAGCGCGAATTGATCGGCCGGTCCGGTGGGCGGCCGATCTGCGGATTGAGCCGGCGCCGCCGGCGCCCCTGCCGGCGCGGCTGCGGCGCCCGCGGCCTTGGCGGCTCCAACGCCATGGTCGGGCGTGCCGTGCCCGGAGCGTGGGGCCGCGGGGCGTGCCTGGCCGCCGGCCGGTTTCGCCGCCGACGCCGGTTGGGCGCCCGCAGCGCGCGATGCCTGTTGGCCGGCGGGATCCGGTCCGGGGACGATCGCGCCGGTCGTCGCTACCTTGCTGGCGACCCTGTCGAGGCAGTCTTGAAGCGTTTTTGCCTCCAGGACAAGGTCTTGGTCGACCACGGTCACGAGAGAATTGATTTGGACGCACTCGATCCCTTCTTCGCCAAACAGGGATACGGCGATCGTCTTGAGGATGAGGGCGCATTTGAGCGCGGCCTCATCTTCGTCGATCCCGGAAAATACCAGCAAATATGTCATATCGTCGTATCGGACGTAGAGGTCCGATCCGGAGATATGCGCTTCGATGGCCTGGCGGGTGACCATGTGGATGCGGTCCGCGAGACGCTTCCACCGGTCGCCGAGCCGGTCGCGTATGGCGTCCAGACCGAGGAGTTGGATATGGCCCGTGGCGGCGGCGCCGCTCTGCTTGACGATGGACGCCAACCCGCGGCGGAACGCCTCCGGGTCAGGCATCGCCGACCCGGCTGCGACCGTATGGGCGATCGACGGGGCCTGTTTCGGCTGCTTGGTCCGCCGATGGCGGAACCATCTGAGGAGGCGGTCGAATAGCATCATGAATGATCCGGCGTCGTCTGAGGACATCCGACAAGACAGCTTGCCGAAAGCGGCCGGCCGGCGGGACACTCGCATGAAATCGGTTGTCGAATTGTGCGCCGGGTTGATTAAGTAGTAGTGAAAACCGCTCTTTCTATCGAAAATAACTCCATATTCCATAAATGCATATGTTGGATCGAGTGGACGCCGTCAAGACAGTGCTCGCGGACTGCGTGGACGCGCAGCCCAGGTGGCTGCGCTGTCGCGGCCGGAACCGATCCGCCAGCCGCCGCCTCACAGCGGCCAGGCGACGAGGATCAGCGGCACCGCGACGGCGGTGATGATGATTTCCAGCGGCAGCCCCATACGCCAATAGTCGCCGAACTGGTAGCCGCCGGGACCCATGACCAGCACGTTGTTCTTGTGACCGATCGGCGTCAGGAAGGCGCAGCTCGCGCCGACCGCGACCGCCATCAGGAAGGCGTCGGGGTTGACCTGCAGCGTCTTGGCGATGCCGACCGCGACCGGCGCCATCAGGAGCGTGGTCGCCACGTTGTTGAGGACGTCGGAGATGGTCATCGTGACCACCAGCACGATCGCCAGCACCGCCCAGGCCGGCAGGCCCGCCGTCCAGTCGACGATGCCTTGCGCGAAGACCTTGGTGGCTCCCGTCGTCTCGAGCGCGCCGCCGACCGGGATCAACGCGCCCAGGAGGACGATGACCGACCAGTCGATGCTGGTATAGGCGTCGTTGAGCGAGATGATCTTCATCAGGATCATCGCCGCGACCGCCGCGCCCAGCGCCACCGGCGCGCTGGTGAGGCCGAGCGCGGTGGCGACGATGGCCAACGCGAAGACCCCCGCGGTCAGCCCCGCGCGGCCGCCCTGGCTCCAGTCGATCTTGCGCGCGGCCAGCGGCAGCAGCCCCAGCGTGCCGAGCAGGGTCGGCAGCCGGTCCTTGTCGCCGAGCAGCAGCAACACGTCGCCGGCCCTGAACTGGAAGTCCTTGAGGCGGCCCTTGTAGGACTTGCCGCGCCGGGTCGCGGCGAGCACGCTGACCCGGTAGCGGTAGCGCAGGCGGAAGCCGCCGGGGGTGCGCCCCTCGAGCATCGAGGTCGGGCCGACGATCGCCTCGATCATCTCCACGTCGTCGGACTGCAGGTCCTCGGCGACCGGCTTGCCGCCGGCGATCAGCTCGAGGCCAGCGGCCTTGGCGGCGCTGGCGATGTGCTCCGGCGCCGACTCGAAGATAAGGATATCGCCGGCCTCGAGCTTGCGCCGCCGGTCGAGCGTGATGCGCTCGCCCTTGCGGATCAGGCCGACGATGTCGGCGCCGTCGTCGGAGGCGAGCTGGTCGATCTCGGCGACCGTCATGCCGATCGCCTTGGCGCCTTTCGGCACGCGCGCCTCGGCGACATAATCCTCGATGTCGAAGAGCTCTTCGCGCGGCTTGCTGTCGCGGCGCTCGCGGGGAATGAGCCGCCAGCCGACCAGCACCACGAAGACCACGCCGACCAGCGCCGTCAGCGCGCCGACCGGGGCGAAGTCGAACATGGCGAAGGGCTCGCCAAGCGTCTCGGCGCGGTAGGCGGCGATGATGATGTTGGGCGGCGTGCCGATCTGCGTGGCGAGCCCGCCCAGGATCGAGGCGAAGGAGAGCGGCATCAGCAGCGTCGCCGGCGACTGGCCCTCGCGCGCGGCGGCCTGGATGGCGACCGGCATCAAGAGCGCCAGCGCGCCGATGTTGTTCATGAAGGCGGAGAGCACCGCGGCGGCCCCGCCGAGATAGAAGATCTGCAGCGTCGGGTTCCTGCTCGACGGCAGGATGTATTTGGTCAGGATGTCGATCGCGCCCGACTCCGCCAGCGCCCTGGTGATGATCAGCACCGCGGCGACGGTGATGACGGCGGGGTGGCCGAAGCCCTCGAAGGCCGCCTTGGGCTCGACCACCCCGGCGAAGACGGCGATGATGAGCGCGCAGAACGCCACCAGGTCGTAGCGCCAGCGGCCCCAGATGAACATGACCAGGGTGACGCCGAGGACGACGAGGGCGGCGATCTGTTCGTAAGTCATTGCGTGGAAAATGCCGGGCCGTGTTGCTGGCGGGCCGCTAGTGGACGGTGCCGCCGGGGGAGCCGGTTTCGCGTTCCGGCGGCGGCGTGCCCGCCATCGGGCCCGAATGGTGGTGGACAAGGCGCCAGCCGAGCCCCTCCTGGCGGAACAGGTTGGTCGCCACCAGCACGCCCTCGGGCATCACCTCGTGGCAGACGACGCAGCCCAGCTCGCCGAACAGGAAGACCCGGGCGCCGTGGCAGCGGACCCGCGGGCTGCTCGGGCCGGCGAGGATCTCGCGCCAGCTCTCGATCACCGCGCGATAGCCGGCGAGGAGGTCCCAGCCCGGATGCACGCAGGCGATCTCCTCGTCCTCCGACCACAGCGCCGCCATCGCCTCGAAGTCGCGCCGCGCGAAGGCGCGGTAAAAGGCCTCGTTGACGGCCAGCAGCTCCTCGTGGGCATCGCTCATCGCCTTTGCGTCCCGCGCCAGATGCTCCGCTTTCGCGACGACACTCTAGACGATAGGGGACGGGCTTAGCGAGCCTCGGCGGGGCGTCGGCCGTGCGGTTCAGGTTTCGAGCCGCGCGATCAGATCGCGCAGCTCGCCCTTGAGGCGCTCGGTCGCGTCGGCGTCGAGGGCGGCGTCGATCTCCGCCGACATGGCGCGGTCGGTCCGCGCGGCCTCGGCGACGAGGTCGGCGATGTAGTCGCGCCCGGCCGGCGTGATGCGCACGCGCACCCGGCGCCGGTCGTCGGCGTCGGCGAATTTCTCGACCAGCCCCTCGGCGGCCGCGCGGTCGACCAGCCGTGTGGTCGAGGACTGCTCGATCAGGATGCCGCGGGCGAGCTCGCCGATGGTCATCTCCCGGCGGTCCCACAGGAGGCCGAGCAGCCGCCAGCGCCGCACCGGCACGCCGCGGCGTTTGAGGCGCGCGTAGAACTCGGCGCTGACGATGTGGCTCGCCCGCGCCAGCAGGTACGGCAGCAGTCGGTCGGAGAAGGCCAGCGCCCGCGATTGACGGGGTCGCGGCTTCGCGGTAGTATTTGTATGCATTTGCATATAAATGGCAGACCCCGGGAGGCGATGCAATGGCGCGGCAAGCGACCTCCAGCGAAAAGTACTTCCGTATCTACGAGGCGACCTGGTGGCAGCGGCGTAAGCGCGACTGGTGGGTCTTCCGCTATCTCTTCCGGATCTTCTGGCTGTGGTTCACGGTGGGCGGCAAGCTGCGCCGCGCCAAGCGCCGCGCCGCGCGCGAGGGCCGGGTCTTCTACATCGACCACATCGCCGGGGGAGGCGCCAAATGAGCAAGCTCAAGCTGCCGCCGGTCCCGACCGACTATCCCTTCGGCTACGAGACCATGCCGACGACGACGGGCAACGAGATCAACGGCCTCGGCCTGCGCGAGAAGGTGCGGCCGACCCAGGTCTTCCACAACACCGGGCGCGGGACGGGCCGCGAGGAGGTGCCCTACGCCGCGCTCGACATGTTCTTCAACCTCACCAACCCCTGGCCGATGTTCTGGGAGAACCTGAAGGGCTGGTGGGCGCGCCGTCACGCCGCGGGCCCGACCTTCGGCGAGCCGATCGAGGTCAAGGACGAGGCCGCGATGGCCGAGGCGATCAAGGCTCAGGCCCGCGCGCTGGGCGTCGACCTCGTCGGCGTCACGCTCTACGACGAGGAGACGCAGATGCAGGGCATCACGTTTCCCTACAAATACGCGATCTGCATGGGCCACGAGATGGACCGCGAGGAGATGCTCTACGTGCCGCACGAGCGCGGCTGCGTCGAGGTGATGAAGACCTACCGCTCGAGCTCGCAGCAGGCCAACAGGCTCGCCGCCTATATCCGCACCCTCGGCTGGCAGGCGGAAGCCTACGGCATCGGCGAGGACATCATCCTGATGCCGATGGCGATCAACGCGGGGCTCGGCCAGCTCGGCAAGCACGGCTCGATGATCTCCAAGGAGTTCGGCTCGAACTTCCGCCTGACCTGCGTGCTCACCGACCTGCCGATGGCGCTCGACGCGCCGGTCGATATCGGCGTCGACGACCTCTGCATGAGCTGCCAGCGTTGCCGCACCGACTGCCCGCCCGACGCCATCTTCGACACCAAGCAATGGGTGCGCGGCACGAAGAAATGGTACGTCGATTTCGACAAGTGCATCTTCTACTTCACGCACACCCACGGCTGCGCGATCTGCCTGGAGGTCTGTCCGTGGTCGGAGCCGGGCCGCGGCGCGCTGCTCTCGGAGAAGCTGCTCGGCAAACGCAAGGCTGGCCAGGCGCCGGCGGAGGCGGCAGAGTAAAAGAGTGACGGGTGTCCCGCGGCGCGGCGACGTCGGGGCAAAAGGGGCAGGGGGACGATGGCGCAGAAGACCTTCGCGGAGATGTTCTATCTGGAGGAGGGCGGCCTCGTGCGGCGCCTCGGCCGCGATATCCGCCTGCTCCGCCAGCTCTTCGGCATGACCATGATGTATTTCACCCTCGGCCGGCGTCTGCGGGCGGAGTACCGGCGCCGTCAGGCCGCGGGCGAGACCTTCTGGATCGACAAGTACGATCCGGCGCGGAGGCCCCGGACATGAGGCCCCGGACATGAAGCTGCGCGACCTTCCCTCGGCCGATTTCGACTTCGGCTACAAGGAGCCGCCGCGCTCGGGCAATGCCATCAACGGCCTCGGCGAACAGACGCGCCGCCGGGCCGAACGCGTCTTCCACTGCCTCGGCCGCGACGACTACCACTGGGCGGCGATGAACGTCTTCTTCTACATGGTGTCGCCCTTCGGCTTCCTGCTGCGCGCCATGCGCAACCGCTGGATCTACCGCAACTCGAACGGCCCGGTGGCGAAGACCCGCCAGCCGGTCGACGACCCGGCGGCGATGGCCGCGCATATCAAGGAGAAGGCGCGCGAGTTCGGCGCCGCCCTGGTCGGCGTGACGGAGATCATTCCCGGCGATCTCTACCACGACGTCGAGATCCCCTACACGCACGCCGTCTGCATCGGCTTTCCGATGAACCGCGAGAAGATGGTCAACGCCCCGCACCGCGAGGCCGGCTACGAAGTGATGCGGGTCTATGGCGAGGTCGCCAAGGTCGCCGTCAGGCTCGCCGCCCATATCCGCTCGCTCGGCTGGCCGGCCTACGCCTACAGCGACGCCGGCAGCACCGACATCCTGCAGATCCCGATGGCGGTGCGCGCGGGGATCGGCGAGCTCGGCAAGCACGGCTCGATCATCTGCGAGGAGTTCGGCTCGAACTACCGCCTCTCCTCGGTGGCGACGACGCTGCCGATGGCGCTCGACCGGCCGATCGACATCGGCGTCGACGACCTCTGCATGGGCTGCCGGCGCTGCACCACCGATTGCCCGCCGGGCGCGATCAGCGACACCAAGCAATGGGTGCGCGGCGACAAGAAGTGGTATGTCGATTTCGACAAATGCGTGCCCTACTTCTCGCTGACGCAAGGCTGCGCGATCTGCATCGAGGTCTGCCCGTGGTCGGAGCCCGGCCGCGGCGCGATGCTCTCCAGGAAGCTGCTCGCCAAGCGCCGCGCCCGCCGGGAGGCCGCGGCCGCCGAGTAGCGCGCCGCCGCGCCGGCAATGGAATCCCCGCGGCCGATGCTCTAAAGAAGCCGGCGAACCAAGGTGTCCGGTGGAGACGGCGGCATGGACCTATCGAACTGGATCGAGCGCAACGCGGATTTCCGGCCGGACAAGGTCGCGGTCCATTTCGAGGGCGCGGCCATCACCTACGGCGCGCTCGACGCGCGCATCAAGCGGCTTGCCCGGGTCCTGAAGCACCAGCTCGGCATCGGCCGCGGCGACCGGGTCGCGCATATCGGCACCAACAGCCCCGAGATCCTCGATCTCTTCTTCGCCTGCGCGCGGCTGGGCGCCATGCTGGTGCCGCTCAACTGGCGCCTCGCGCCGCCGGAGCTGCTCTATATAGTGAGGAACTGCTCGGCCTCGGCGGTGTTCGGCGCGGCCGACTTCCGCCCGGCGATCGACAGCGTGCGCGGCGAGATCGGCGATTGCCGCTTCGTCGGCTACCGCGGCGGCCCAGGCGCCGAAGACGGGGGCTGGACCGACTACGACGGGCTGCTCGCCGAGGCGGACGGCGACGACGCCAATCCCAACGTCGGCGGCGACACGCCCTTCCTCGTCGTCTACACCTCGGGCACCACCGGCCGGCCCAAGGGCGCGGTGCTGAGCCAGGACGCGCTCGCCTGGAACGCGGTCAACTCGACCCACACCTTCGACCTCACCAGCGACGACGTCATCCTGACCTGCCTGCCGATGTTCCACGTCGGCGGGCTCAACATCCAGACCACGCCGGCGCTGCACGCCGGCGCCAGCGTGGTGATCCAGCCGCGCTTCGATCCGGGCGCGGCGCTGGCCGCGATCCGCGACTTCAAGCCGACGCAGTTCGTCAACGTCCCCGCCACCGCCCAGGCGATGATCGACCACCCGGATTGGGACAAGACCGATTTCTCGTGCCTCAAGGAGATGATCACCGGCTCGACCACGGTGCCGCTGCCGATCATCCGGGCCTATCAGGCCAAGGGGGTGCCGGTCGGCCAGATCTACGGCTCGTCGGAGACGGCGCCCATCGCCATCGTGCTGCGCGGCGAGGACGGCGAGCGCAAGATCGGCTCGACCGGCAAGCCGGCGCTGCACTGCCAGGCGCGAATCGCCGACGAGCAGGGCAACGAGCTGCCGCCGGGCGAGCCCGGCGAGATCCTGATCCGCGGGCCCAACGTCCTGATCGAGTACTGGGGCGACGAGGAGGCGACCAACGCCGCGCTGCGCGACGGCTGGTACCATTCCGGCGATGTCGGCTACCGCGACGAGGAGGGCTTCTACTACGTCGTCGACCGCAAGAAGGACATGATCATCTCAGGCTCCGAGAACATCTATCCGGCCGAGCTCGAGGCCGTGCTCGACGACTGCCGGGACATCGCCGAGGCCGCGGTGGTGGCGCGACCCGACGCGAAGTGGGGCGAGGTCGCGGTCGCCGTCGTGGTGCCGAAGAAGGGCGCCGCGCTCGAGCGCGAGGACGTGCTGGCGCTCTACGAAGGACGGCTCGCCCGCTACAAGCATCCGCGCGACGTCGTCTTCGTCGAGGCGCTGCCGCGCAACGTGATGGGCAAGATCCTGAAGTTCGAGATCCGCGCGATGGTGGCGCCCTGACGGCCGACCGGGCGCCACCGGAGCTTTGCTACTTCTTGCGCGTCAGCGTCGCCTGCACCGAGCGCACGCGGCGGCCGTCGAGGGTCCGGTCGAACTGCAGCCGCATGCCGGTCTTGGTCAGCGTGCGCTTGTAGACCGAGGTGGCGATGCCGCCGGCCTCGGTCATGGTGGCGACGTAGACGAAGAGCGAGCCGCCGCCGATCCGCGCCCAGATCACCGCCTTGCCGGACATCAGCGTGGTCACCGGATCGGAGCGCCAGACCTCGGTGCGCGTGGTCGGCATGAAGTTGACCGTGCTGGTGCGCTCGCGGCGCTCGCTGGCGTATTCCGGCGCGATCACCGTGGTCCAGGTCAAGGTGAAGCCGCCCTCGCCGTGGGGCTTGATGGAGATGTCGAGGTCGCGCCGGTCGAGCGATCCCTTGCCGCGGCCCTTGCGCGAAACGACACCGCTGCCCTGGTACTCGCCGAAGAACTTCTTCAGCGTCTCCGACTCCTCGGCCTGGGCCATTAGCGGCGTCGCGGTGACGACCAGAAAGAAGCTTCCGACCAGTGCAGGCAAGATCCAGCGCATCTCAAGCTCCCGTTCGATTTGACTTTTGCATCACGCCTGTGATTCAAAGATTCAAATACGATACTGCCGGTTCGCCAGCAACGAGGCAAGCCGGATAGGGAACGACGCCGGAACCGGACCATGCAACCAACGCCGAGCCGCGGTTGAGCCACCCATCCAAGCCGAGATCGCCATCCTCCGGGCACGGAGCCAGGCGCGCGTCATGCCGACGACGAGCCTGACCGACCGCACCGTCGCCGGGGTCAAGCCGCCCGCGCGCGGCCGGCTCGATCTGTGGGACGCCGAGATGCCGGGCTTCGGCCTGCGCATCTCGCCGGCCGGGCGGCGCTCCTGGCAGGTCATGTACCGTTTCGAGGGCCGCAAGCGGCGACTTACCCTCGGCACCTTCCCGGCACTGCCCCTGGCGATCGCCCGCGACGCCGCGCGCGCCACCCTGAAGGAAGTCGCCAAGGGCAACGACCCCGCCGCCGCGCGCGCCGCGGCGCGGGGCGCGGAGCTCAGCTTCGAGGGCTTCGCGACGGCATACCTCGAGCGCTACGCCAAGCGCCGGAAACGAAGCTGGCGCGCCGACGCGGGGATGATCGAGCGGCACCTGCTGCCGGCCTGGCGCCGCCGCGCCGCCGCCGGCATCGGCCGGCGCGACGTGATCGAGGCGGTCGAGCGCATCGCCGCGGGCGGCCACCCCTATGCCGCCAACCGCTGCCTCTCGCTCCTGCGCACCATGTTCGCCTGGGGGGTCGAGGTCGACCTGGTCCGCGCCACGCCCGTCGTGCGCATCGCGCCGCCGGGCGCGGAAGCGCGCCGCCGTCGCGTGCTCGAGGACGACGAGCTGGCCGCGCTGTGGTCGGCCTGGAACGCGATGGCCTGGCCTTTCGGCCCGCTCTTCAAGATCGTGGCGCTGACCGCCCAGCGGCGCAGCCAGGTCGCCGGCATGCGGCTCGCCGACATCGGCTTCGCCAGGCAGCTCTGGACCGTGCCGCACGGCGCCGGCGTGCCCGGCCACGCGCACGCCATCCCGCTCTCGACCCATGTGCTGGAGATCATCACCTCGCTGCCGCGGACCGGCAGCGGCTTCGTCTTCCCCGCGCGCGGGCGGCCCGGCCGCCACGTCTCGGGCTTCTCCAAGGCGGCGGCCCACGCGAGCCGGCTGTCGGGCGTCACGGACTGGCGCTGCGAGGACCTCCGCCGCACCGCCGCCGCCGGCATGCTCCGCCTCGGCACGCCGGCGCCGGTGATCCGCCAGCTCCTCGACAGCGTGGCGCTCCCCACGGTTGCCGGCGTGGAGGCCGGTCCGACCGTCAAGGGTATCGAAGACCTTCGAAGCGCCTTCGAGGCCTGGGGCGAGCATCTGCGGGCCCTGGGGGCGGATCGGTGATTTCGCGGGCCCACGGGACCATCGTCGGGCGCCCGGCGGCGGCGGCGCCGGCCGCGGAAGCGGCGCGGCGAGCCTGGTACCCGTCCTGGTACCCGGTCATGGACCCACGTGGGGTATTTTCGTCCAACACTCGGTAATATAATAATTAATTTCCGACACGTGCTCTCCAGATACGTGGACTATTTATCACGTGCTCTGATAGTGACGACTACACCATGATGCTGCGATCGCATGCGCAGCCGCGGATCATGCGCCGATTGATAGCTCCCGGCTGCCGATTCCGCCGTTCGACCTGGACCCTCAAAATCGGCCCCGCGACGCCCCCTCTGCGGTGCATCGCGCAGCCCGTCGCGCCGGCCGTGTACCGTCCTCCGCGCGACTGTCGATATTGGTCCGGGTCATACGTCAGTCTAATGTAAGGCAACCCCCAAAACGGGAGACGTGACTATGGCGCAATATCTGATGCTGCTTCACAGCGAACCGAGGCCCGACGGCGCGTTCACGCCGCAGGAGGCTCAGGAGGTCACCGGCAGGTACATGGAATGGAGCCAGAAGATGGGCGCGGCGGGCAAGCTCGCCGGCGGCAACAAGCTCGCCAACGACTCCGGCAAGATCCTGAGCGGCAAGGACAAGGTCTCGGTCGTCGACGGCCCCTTCGCCGAGACCAAGGAAGTGATCGGCGGCTACTTCATCCTCGAGGCCAGCGACTACGACGAGGCCGCCGAGCTGTCCAAGTCGTGTCCCCATCTCGCGCTTGGCGGGACGGTCGAGCTCCGGCAGATCGAGGGCATGTGATCCGGCGGATAGTTGCGAGAGCGTAGCGCGGTGAACGAAGCGCGCGACATCGACCGCCTCGTCGACAATCTCTTCCGGCGCAAGTCGGGAGAGATTGTCTCGTCGTTGACGCGCGTCTTCGGTCCCGCCGATCTGGCGCTCGCCGAGGATGCGGTGCAGGACGCGCTGGAAAAGGCGCTGCGCCAATGGCCGTTTCACGGCGTGCCGGCGAACCCTGGCGGCTGGCTCTTCGCCGTCGCGCGCAACGCGGCGCTCGACCGGCTGCGCCGCCGGCGGACCCGCAGCGACAACGAGCGCGACGTCGTCGAGCTGATCGAGGCGCGCCTGGCGCGCCTTCCCGAGCATGCCCTCGAACATGCGTATGCCCGCGAGATCGCCGACGACCAGCTGGCGATGATCTTCACCTGCTGCCACCCCGCAATCCCGGCCGATGCCCGGATTGCGCTCACGCTCAAGACCGTGGGCGGCTTCGGGGTGCGTGAGATCGCGGCGGGCTTCCTCGCGCGCGAGAGCACGATCGCCCAGCGCCTCACCCGCGCAAAACGCCGGATCCGCGAGGCGAAGATACCCTTCGCCAAGGTCGACCCCGAGCTACTGCCCGAACGCCTGCCGTCGGTTCTCGACGTGCTCTACCTCATGTTCAACGAAGGCTACACCGCGCACGACGGCGACCGTCTGGTGCGCCGCGACATCTGCAACGAGGCTCTGCGCCTGGCCGTGCTGATCGCGGACCACCCGGTTACCGGGACGCCGGAGGCGAACGCGCTGTGCGCCCTCTTCTGCTTCCAGGCGGCGCGGTTCCCGACGCGCCAGGACGCGGCGGGCGAACTGCTGCTGCTGGCCGACCAAGAGCGCGCGGCGTGGGATCGCGACCTGATCGGCCAGGGCCTCATCCGCCTCGAGCACGCCGCCGAGGGCGACCGGCTGAGCGCCTTGCATCTCGAAGCCGGGATCGCCTCGTGCCACGCCGTCGCGCCCAGTTTCGAGGCGACCGACTGGCGCGCCATTCTGGGCTACTACGACCAGCTTGCCGGGCTGCGCGACTCTCCGGTGGTGGCGCTCAACCGTGCGGTTGCGCTCGCCATGAGCGACGGCCCGGCCGCCGGCCTCGCGGCGCTCGATGCGATCGCCGAGTGCCCGCAGCTCGCCGATTATTATCTGTTGCCGGCGACGCGGGGCGAGCTCAGCCGCCGTCTCGGCGACCGTGCGGCCGCGCGGCGCCATCTTTCGCACGCATTGACGCTGGCGCCGACCGATCTGGCGCGGCGGTTTCTGAAGCGCCGCCTCGACGGGCTCGCGGCCGACCGCCCGTGAGCGCCCACCGCCGGCGATCTCGGCCGCCGGGACTTGTGCGATCGTGGCGCGACGGCGATATGTAGGGGCGTCGCCATGCATCATTCGCGGTCCAGGCTTTGACCCAGTCCCATCGCCAACCGATGATCCGGCCCGAGCGGCTCGCGGCGGCGCCGTCCGCGGCGCCCAGGCCGGCGCGCCTGAAACGCCGCTCGCGGCTCGACGCGCTGATCGGCTGGATGATCCCGCTCTGCGCGGTGGCGCTGGCGGTCTCCTGGTTCATGCCGATGATGACGGTGAAGAAGCTGTGGATCTGGGAGGACAAGGTCTCGATCGCCAGCGGGCTGATCGAGCTCCTGGAGAAGAGCGAGCTCTTCCTCTTCCTTATCATCCTGCTGTTCTCGATCGTATTTCCGCTGGCCAAGCTCGCCGGCGCCTACGTGCTCTGGTTCCACGTCGACTGGTACGGGCCCTGGGCGCGGCGCTACGCCTCGCTGATCCGCGCGCTCGGGCGCTGGTCGATGCTCGACGTCTTCGTCGTCGCGCTGACCGTGGTGGCGCTCAACGTCTCGATCGTCACCAACGTCCAGACCCACGCCGGCATCTACGCCTTCACCGGCACCATCGTGGTCTCGATGCTGGTCGTCCACCGCATCGAGTGGCTGATGTCCCGCGCCGTGCGCGAGGCGGCGGGGAACCCCTGACCGCTCAACCCTTCGGCACTACCGCGTAGGTCTCGATCTCGATCTTGGCGCGCGGCTCCATGAGGCCCTTGATCTCGATCGCCGCCATCGCCGGGTAGTGCTTGCCGATCACTTCGCGATACGCCGCCCCAACCTCCTTCAAGTTGGCGAGATACTCAGCCTTGTCGGTGACGTACCAGGTGAAGCGCACGATGTGCTCGGGGCCGGCGCCGGCCTCGGCGAGCACGGCGACGATGCTCTCCAGCGTCTGGCGGAACTGGCCGGCGAAGTCGTCGGTCTCGAACTCGGAGGTCTCCGGGTTCCAGCCGATCATGCCCGCGACATGGACATGCGTGCCGTCGGCGGCGATGCCGTTGGCGTAGCCCTTGGGGCGCGGCCAGCCGGCCGGCTGCAGCGTTCTCATTTCAGCCCTATCCTCCGATCGTGACTTCGCGGCCCGGGCGCGTTATCCCAGCCCGGTGGCGGCTTGCTTGACGCCGAATATATTTTATACTTAAAACAATTCGAAAGGGCTGGCAACAACACCGCCGGACCCGATCATCGACAGGACGAGCAGCGAAGCGCCATGGCCGAGGCCCCCGCCAGAACGACCGATCGGCACGCCGCGACGCCCGGCGAGCGCCCGCTCGCGGGCCGGCATGCGTTGGTCACGGGCGGCAACCGCGGCATCGGCGCCGCCGTCGCCGACCGGCTGGCGGCGCTGGGGGCGGGGGTGACCTTGGTGGCGCGCGACGCCGCGACGCTCGAAGCCAGGTCGGCGGCGATCGGCGAGGCGCATGGCGTGCCGGCCGGCTTCGCCGTCGCCGACGTGACCGACGAGGGGGCGGCGGCGACCGCGCTTGCCGCCGCCAAGGCCGCCATCGGCCCTGTCGATATCCTGGTGAACAACGCGGGCTCGGGAAAGTCGGTGCCCTTCAAGCGCACCGACCTCGGCTTCTGGCGTGCGATGATGGATGTCAACCTCACGAGCGCCTTCCTCTTCACCCAGGCCGCGCTGCCGGCGATGGTCGAGGCGGGCTACGGGCGCATCGTCAATGTCGCCTCGACGGCGGGCCTCGTCGGCTACCGCTACGTCGTCGCGTATTGCGCCGCCAAGCACGGGGTCATCGGCCTCACCCGCTCGCTGGCGCTGGAGACGGCGAAGACCGGCGTCACCGTGAACGCGGTGTGTCCGAGCTACGTCGATACCGACATGACCCGCGAGACGATCGCCAACATCGTGGAGAAGACCGGCGCCAGCGAAGCAGAGGCGATCGCCCAGATCACCGCCGGCAATCCGCAAGGCCGGCTGATCGCGCCGCAGGAGGTCGCCAGCGCCGTCGCCTGGCTGGCGCTGCCCGAGCAGGCGTCGCTCACCGGGCAGGCGATCCCGATCGCCGGCGGCGAGGTCATGTGAGGAACAGCCCGATGCCCGACGACAGCCAAAGCGTGCCACGAGGCGACTACGAGACCGCGGTCTCGGCGGACGATCATCTCGACGTCCGGATCTGGCTGCGGCTCCTGACCTGCACCAACATGATCGAGGGCCGGGTGCGGCGGCGGCTGCGCGAGGAGTTCGAGTTCACCCTGCCGCGCTTCGACCTGCTGGCCCAGCTCGACCGCGCCGAGACGGGCTTGACCATGGGCGAGCTGTCGCGCCGCCTCATGGTCTCCAACGGCAATGTCACCGGGCTGATCGACCGGCTGGTCGGCGAGGGCCTCGTCGCGCGCAAGCCCGCGCCCGAGGATCGCCGCGCGCATCTGGTGACGCTGACGCCCGCCGGCAGGAAGGCCTTCGATGCCATGTGGCCGGCGCATCAGCGCTGGATCAATGCGATGCTCTCCGGGCTCGACCGCAAGGAGATGGAGGCGCTCTTCGCGCTTCTGGGCAAGCTCAAGCAATCACTTGCCGACGCCGAGGGCGACGGCGCGAATACTCGTCAAGGGGAGAGGTGATGGCCAAAACGGCACGCGTGTTCGGCCCGGAGGCGTCCGGGCCGATCAAGTCCGACGCGGATATCAAACCGCAGCACTTCGCCTTCGAGCGGGACGGCAAGGTGGCGACGATCCGGCTCAACCGGCCGGAGCGGAAGAACCCGCTCACCTTCGGCAGCTACGCCGAGCTGCGCGACACCTTCCGCGCGCTCACCTACGTCGACGCCATCAAGACCGTGATCATCACCGGCGAGGGGGGCAACTTCTGCTCGGGCGGCGACGTCCACGACATCATCGGCCCGCTGCTCGAGCTCGACATGACGGGGCTGATGAATTTCACCCGCATGACCGGCGATCTCGTCAAGGCGATCCGCAACTGCCCGCAGACGGTGATCGCCGCGATCGACGGCGTCTGCGCGGGCGCCGGCGCCTGTGTCGCCATGGCCTCCGACCTCCGCCTCGGCACGCCGGAAGCCAAGGTCGCCTTCCTCTTCGTGCGCGTCGGCCTGTCGGGCGCCGACATGGGGGCCTGCGCCATGCTGCCGCGGATCGTCGGCCAGGGCCGCGCCGCGGAGCTTCTCTTCACCGGGCGCTCGATGGCCGGCGAGGAGGCCGAGCGCTGGGGCTTCTTCAATCGCCTCGTGGCGGGCGGCGCGCTGATCGAGGAGGCGACCAAGCTCGCCAACCAGCTCGCCGACGGTCCCACGTTTGGGCACGCCATGACCAAGATGATGATGAACAAGGAATGGGACATGAACCTCGACGAGTTCATCGAGGCCGAGGCCCAGGCCCAGGCGATCTGCATGCAGACGCGCGACTACAAGCGCGCCTACGACGCCTTCGTGAAGAAGGAACGTCCGGTCTTCCAGGGCGACTGATGCCGGACAGGAGCTTCCTCGACTGGCCGTTCTTCGACGACACGCACCGGGCGCTGGCGGAGAGCCTGCGCGCCTGGGCGAAGGCGGAGATCGCGCCCATTGCCGAGACGGCGCACGGGCTACGCGACGTCGACGACATCTGTCGCGCCATCGCGGCCAAGCTGGGCGAGGCGGGCTTCCTCGAATACGCCGTGCCGGCGAGCCATGGCGGGAAGTACGATCAACTCGACGTGCGCTCGCTCGCCATCATCCGCGAGACGCTGGCCTACTTCACCGGGCTCGCCGACTTCGCCTTCGCCATGCAGGGCCTGGGCTCGGGCTCGATCGGGCTCTACGGCTCCGACGAATTGAAGGACCGCTACCTGCCGCAGGTCCTGAGCGGCAGGCATCTCGCCGCCTTCGCGCTGTCGGAGCCGCATGCGGGCTCCGACGTCGCCTCGATGAAGACCACGGCCGCGCTCGACGGCAACCACTATGTCGTCAACGGGACCAAGACCTGGATCTCCAACGGCGGCATCGCCGGGCACTACGTGCTCTTCGCGCGCACCGGCGAGGCGCCGGGCGCCAAGGGGCTCAGCGCCTTCGTCGTCGACGCCGACACGGCCGGGCTCGAGATCGCCGAGCGCATCGACGTGATCGCGCCCCATCCGCTGGCGACGCTCCAATTCAAGGACTGCCGGGTGCCGGCGACCCAGATGCTGGGCGAGCCGGGCCAAGGCTTCCAGATCGCCATGGCGACGCTCGACATCTTCCGCACGACCGTGGGCGCCGCCGCGCTCGGCTTCGCCCGCCGCGCGCTCGACGAGGCGGTCGCTTATGCGGGGACACGCGAGGCCTTCGGCTCGAAGCTCGCCGGGTTCCAGCTCATCCAGGCCAAGATCGCCGAGATGGCGGTGAAGGTCGATGCGGCGGCGCTGCTGGTCTACCGCTCGGCCTGGACCAAGGACGTGCAGAAGGTCCGCGTCACCCGCGAATCCTCGATGGCCAAGCTCTACGCCACCGACACCGCCCAGGAGGTGATCGACGAGGCGGTGCAGATCCACGGCGGCCAGGGCGTGGTCGCGGGCAACCCGGTCGAGGAGCTCTACCGCGAGATCCGCGCCCTGCGGATCTACGAAGGCACCAGCGAGGTCCAGAAGCTGGTCATCGCCGGCCAGACGTTGAAGGCATTGGCGTGACGGGGGCGGTGGTCACGATGGCGGCGCGGGCCGGATAAGGAACGGATAACGGGGAAGCAGATGGGGAAAGGCAAGCAACCGGGCGGCCCCAGCGGCCATGTCGACAGCTTTTCGCGCGACCACCTGCCGCCGCGCGACCAGTGGGCGCCGATGGACTATGCGTCCCTGCCGGAGCTCGCGGCATACGGCGCCCGCATGAACGCCACCATCGAGCTGTTGGACAAGAGCATCGAACGGTATGGCGGCGACGGCGTGATGATCCGCTACGGCGATCTCCGGTGGAGCTATGCGGAGCTCAAGGACCGCGTCGACCGTATCGCCGGCGTGCTGAGCGAGGATATGGGCCTGGTTCCGGGCAACCGGGTGATGCTGCGCGGGCCCAACAACCCGATGATGGCGGCGTGCTGGCTCGCCGTCGTCAAGGCGGGCCTCGTCTGCGTCGCCACCATGCCGCTGCTGCGCGGCCGCGAGCTCGCCTACATGCTGGAGAAGGCGGAGATCCGCCACGCCCTCTGCGACGTTGCGCTCGGCGAGGAGATCCGGGCGGCCCAACAGCGCGCGCCGATCCTGGAGCGGATTTCCTACTTCACCGCGACGGGGGAGGGCGGCGATCCGGCCGCCGATCTCGACGCCGCCATGGCGGCGAAGCCGGGCGGCTTCGAGGCCGCCGACACCGCCGCCGACGACGTCGCCCTCATCGCCTTCACCAGCGGCACCACCGGCCAGCCCAAGGGCACCATGCACTTCCACCGCGACATCGTGGCGATGTGCGACTGCTTCCCGCGCTACGTCTTCGAGGGCGGTCCCGACGACGTCTATACCGGCTCGCCGCCGCTCGCCTTCACCTTCGGCCTCGGCGCCCAGCTCGCCTTTCCGCTGCGCCTCGGCTCCTCGGTGGTCTATCTCGACCGCCCGCCCTCGCCCGAGGCGCTGTGGGAGACCATCGCCAAGTACAAGGTCAACACGCTCTACACCGCGCCGGTCATGTTCCGCGCCATGGCCGACATCGCCAAGGACTACGACATCTCCAGCCTCAAGAAAGCCGTCTCCGCCGGCGAGACCCTGCCGGCGCCGACCTGGGAGGCCTTCCTTGATGCGACCGGCGTGCGCATCATCGACGGCATCGGCTCGACCGAGATGATCCACATCTTCGTCTCGGCCAGCCAGGAGGAGATGCGCGCGGGCTACACCGGCAAGGCGATCCCCGGCTACGAGGCCTGCATCATGGGCGACGACGGCGCCATCCTCGGCCCGGGCGAGCCGGGCAACCTCGCGGTGCGCGGGCCGACCGGCTGCCGCTACCTCGACAATCCCGAGCGCCAGGCGGCCTACGTGCGGGGCGGCTGGAACCTGCCGGGCGACATTTATGTGCAGACGGAGGACGGCTACTTCCAGTATCAGGCGCGCGCCGACGACATGATCATCGCCGCCGGCTACAACATCGCCGGACCCGAGGTCGAGGCGGCGCTGCTCGATCATCCCAAGGTGCGCGAATGCGCCGTGGTCGGCGCGCCCGATTCCCAGCGCGGCACGGTCGTGAAGGCCTTCGTCGTGCTGCGCGATCCGGGCGACGCGTCGCCCGGCACCGTCAAGGCGCTGCAGGACTTCGTGAAGGCGGAGATCGCGCCCTACAAGTATCCGCGGCTCGTCGAGTTCGTCGACGACCTGCCGCGCACCGAAACCGGAAAGGTCCAGCGCTTCAAGCTCCGCCAGCAGGAGCGGGAACAGGCAAAGGGATGAGACGGTCCGCGCCCAAGCCCTGCGTCCTTCGACAAGCTCGGGATGAAGGGCTCGGAACGAGGCCCTCATGCTGAGCTTGTCGAAGCACGAGGGCCGGCCAGTCGAGGCCACAGCAACCTCAACGACATGATCGATCAAGTGGAAAAACAATGAAAATCAATTGCTTGGGCGGCGGGCCCGCCAGCCTCTATTTCTCGATCCTGATGAAGAAGTCGTTCCCCGAGGCCGAGATCGCGGTCTACGAGCAGAACCGCTTCGACGATACGTTCGGCTTCGGCGTCGTCTTCTCCGACAAGACGATGGCGAATTTCCGCGACTACGACATCGAGACCCACGACCGCATCGAGGGCGCCTTCGCGCATTGGGACGATATCGACATCCACTACAAGGGCGAGGTGCTGACCTCGACCGGGCACGGCTTCGCCGGCATGTCGCGCAAGGAGATGCTGATCATCATGCAGCGGCGCGCGGCCGATCTCGGCGTCGACATCCTTTTCGAGACCATCGTGGAGGACCCCGAGGAGCTGCGCGACTGCGACCTGTTGTTCGCCGCCGACGGCGTCAACTCGATCACGCGCGAGAAATACAAGGACCACTTCAAGCCCGAGCTCGACTTCCGGCCCAACCGTTTCGTCTGGCTGGGCACGACCTTCCCGTTCCCCGCCTTCACCTTCCACTTCATCAAGAACGCGCACGGGCTCTTCCGCACCCATTGCTACCGCTACATGGAGGGCATGGCGACGCTGATCCTGGAGACCTCCGAGGAGGCGTTCCGGAAAAGCGGCCTCGAGGTCACCGACGAGGCGGCGACCAAGGCCTACACCGTCGAGCTGATGAAGGACTACCTCGACGGCCACGACGTCATCATCAACCGCTCGCACTGGCGCCAGTTCCCCAATATCCGCTGCGAGGACTGGACGCATGAGAACGTCGTGCTCGCGGGCGACGCCGTGCATACGGCGCATTTCTCGATCGGCTCGGGCACCAAGCTCGCCATGGAGGACGCCATCGCGCTGCACGACGCCATCGTCGAGACCGGCGGGATCGGCAAGGGCCTGGCGCGCTACGAGGCCGACTGGAAGCCCCAGGTCGCCAGCACCCAGCGCGCCGCCCGCGTCTCCCAGCAATGGTTCGAGGAGGCCGAGCGCTACTACGAGCACCTGGAGGCGATCCAGTTCGGCTTCTCGCTCTTGACCCGCTCGCTGCGCATCAGCCACGAGAACCTGAAGCTGCGCGACGGCAACTACGTCAAGTCGATCGACAGCTGGTTCGCCGGCATCGCCGCCAACCAGTCGGGCGTCAACGTCAAGACCGATCCCCCGCCGCCGCCCATGTTCACGCCGTTCAAGCTGCGCGACATGGTGCTGGCCAACCGCGTGGTGCTGTCGCCGATGTGCCAGTACTCGGCCGAGGACGGGACGGTGAACGACTGGCACCTCGTGCATCTGGGCTCGCGCGCCATCGGCGGGGCCGGGCTCGTCTTCACCGAAATGACCGACGTCAGCCGCGAGGGCCGCATCTCGCCCGCCTGCGCCGGCATGTACAAGGACGAGCATGTGGCGGCCTGGAAGCGCATCGTCGACTTCGTCCATGCCAACTCCGACGCCAAGATCGGCATGCAGCTCGGCCATGCCGGGCGCAAGGGCTCGACCAAGACGCCCTGGGACGGGCTCGACATGCCGCTCGACGAGGGCAACTGGGAGATCCTCGCGCCCTCGCCGATCCCGTACGTGGAGGGCGTCAACCAGGTGCCGCGCGAGATGACCCGCGGGGACCTGGACAAGGTCCGCGACGACCACGCGAAGGCCGCGGAAATGGCCGACGAAGCGGGGTTCGACATGCTCGAGCTGCACTGCGCCCACGGCTATCTGCTGGCCTCCTTCGTCTCGCCGCTGACGAACGTACGTACGGACACGTACGGCGGCTCGCTGGAGAGCCGCATGCGTTTCCCGCTGGAGGTCTTCGACGCGGTCCGCGCCGCCTGGCCGGAGCACAAGCCCATGGCCGTACGCATCTCCGCGACGGACTGGGCCAAGGGCGGCATCGAGGCGGAAGACGCCGTCGAGATCGCCCGCATGCTGAAGGCCCATGGCTGCGACATCGTCGACGTTTCCACCGGCCAGACCGTCTCCTTCGAGGATCCGGTCTTCGGCCGCCTGTTCCAGACGCCCTTCGCCGACCGCGTACGCCTGGAGGCCGATATCCCGACGATGACGGTGGGCGCGGTCTCATCCTGGGAGGATGTGAATTCGATCCTGGCCGCCGGCCGGGCCGATCTCTGCGTCATGGCGCGGGGGCATCTCTACGATCCCTATTTCACCCGCCACGCGGCCTACGACCAGGGCCACGAGCTCGACTGGCCGGACCCCTATGCCGCGCTCACGCGCTACACCCCGCGCATGCGCTACGTCGAGCCGGAGGGGGTGCAGAAATCGTGATCGCTGGCGCGTGACCGGGCCTGGTCGGGAGATCGCTAACCAATTCGCTCAATCAAACGTTAACCACCGGCCACTACTCTCCAAGGCGCAGAATTCCTTGAGAAATCGGGGGCTTGTCGGGCCTCCGGAAGGACGCGCCAGGTGGCAGACGGTTCCGGCATCATACTCTCGATCGTCGTCCCGATGTTCAACGAGGAGGACGGCGTCGACGCCTTCTTCGCGCGGGTCGAGCCGGTCGCGGAGGCGGTCGTCGCGTCGCTGCGCCGGCCTTACGAGATCGTCTGCGTCGACGACGGCTCGACCGACCGCACGCTGAAGATGCTGCACGCCCACCGGGTACGCAATCCCGCGATCAAGATCGTCAGCCTGAGCCGCAATTTCGGCAAGGACCTGGCGCTGACCGCCGGGCTCGACCATGCCTCGGGCGCCGCGGTGGTGCCGATCGACAGCGACCTGCAGGACCCGCCCGAGGTCATCCACGACCTCTTCGCGAGCTGGCTCGAGGGCAACGAGGTCGTCTACGCCACGCGCAGCTCGCGCGACAGCGACGGCGTCGCCAAGCGCGCCACCGCGGGCTGGTTCTACCGCATCCACAACATGATGGCCGACGTGAAGATCCCGGCGAACACCGGCGACTTCCGCCTGATGGACCGCCGCGTCGTCGAGGCGCTCGGCCAGCTTCCCGAGCGCAACCGCTTCATGAAGGGGCTCTTCGCCTGGGTCGGTTTCCGCCAGGCCCGCGTCGAATACGCCCGCGAGGCGCGCGAGCACGGGCACACGAAGTGGAAGGCCTGGCGCTTGTGGAACTTCGGCCTCGACGGCATCACCTCGTCGACCACCGCGCCGCTGCGCGTCTGGAGCTATTTCGGCGCCGCCGTCTTCCTGGCCGCTCTCGTCTATGCCGGGATCCTGATCGTGCGCACGCTGGTCCACGGCGTCGACGTGCCGGGCTACGCCTCGCTGATGGTGGTGCTGCTGTTCATGGGCGGGCTCAACCTGCTCACCCTCGGCATCGTCGGCGAGTACATCGGGCGCATCTACACCGAAGTGAAGCGCCGCCCGCTCTACCTGGTGCGCGAGCGCGCCGGCTTCGAGCGCATGCCCGTGGCGGACACGGTGCCGCGCCACGAGACCACGCCCGAATGGGCGCGGCTGAAGACCGGCACGGGCGGCTCGTGAGCCGGGGCGGGAGCGCACGAGCGACCATGGGAGCCGCAGGGACAATCGTGAGCGTTGGCGCCTGACCGGGCGGGGGCCAGGCACATCGGGCCGAGCCCAAATCGACGATCCCCCGATTGTCGATCAATTTACCAAATTGTTAAGGCGCGCCCTATAGCGTCGGCAGCGATGGACGGGTCGCACTGACCGCTCGACGCTGTTCCGGGGACGCTACCGGAACCTGCCATTGATCGGGTCACGATAAATCTGTCGAGGTGTCCGTGCACACCACTGCCACGAGCCGAGCTGTTTCCAATCCCAATCCGGTCGCCTTGTCGTGGCTGGCGGCGGGCGCCGTCGCAGTGCTGCTGGCGCTGAAGCTCCGGCTGATCTTCCTGCAGATCATCAATTGGGATGAGTTCTTCTTCCTCTCGATGGTCCACAGCGCCCTGCGCGGCGATCTCGCGGTCGCGCTGCAGACGGTGCACGTTCACGCCTTCTATTGGCTGCCGCGGGTATCCGGCAATGAGGTCGACCAAGTCGTGGCCGCACGTGGGGTGATGTTCGCGTTCCAGGTCGGCACCTGCGGCCTCATTTATTTGGTCGGGCGCAGACTGTTCGGCCCGGCCGCCGCCGTGTTCGGGGCGCTTGCCTACCTGACGCTGTCTTATACGGTCGAACACGGAACATCGTTCCGAGCGGATCCGATCGCGGCGTTCTTCGTGATGGCCGCGCTGTGGCTGATCATTCGAGATCGCAGCGGAATGGCAGAGATTGCGGGGGCCGGCGTGCTCACGGCGATCGCCGGATTGGTAACGATCAAGTCGATCTTCTACGTACCGACGCTCGCACTTGCCGTCTTGTGTTTGACGCAAGTGCAGGGTGCTCGGCGACGCCTTGTCGAGCTCATCGTCCTTGGCCTGGCGGCGCTTGCCGCGTTTGGAATTCTCTATCTTGCCCATTTGGCTTCGCTGGATACCGAGAAAAGCGTCCACCCGGCGAAAATGGTCGCCGCCAGCTCGGCCAAGATGTTCCAGGTCGATCATATCTTCCCGCGGAGCCGATACCTCTTGGGCAGCATGCTCAGCGATCCGGCGGTTTGGTTATTGTTGCTGGGCGGCTTTGCAGCCGCCGTGGCCACCGCCGCGTTTGGCCCGCGCCCGCGGCGCGGCTTCGGACTTATGGGCCTGGGGCTTCCGCTATTGACATTCGCTGTCTATCGCAACGCCTTTCCATATTTCTACGTCTTCATACTCGCCGCCCCTGCCGTGCTTGCCGCGGGCATGTTCGACAGATTTGCACGGAGCTACGGGCATATCACGAAATTCCACTTGGTTGTTGCGATGACATTGGTGGTTTTGGCCGCGAACCCGATTGTTCGATACCTGCGCAATGATATCGACCGTGCGGCCGCGCAACGCCAGCATATCGATGCCGTCCATCGCATGTTTCCCCGGCCGGTTCCTTACATCGATCGATGTTCGATGGTGGCGTCGTTTCGCAAAGTCGGATTCTTCATGTCGACATGGGGAATGGAGAGCTATCTGGCCGCAGGCCGGCCCATCATGCGGGCGCTAATTACCAGGCACAAGCCGGTGTTCGTTCTGGCGAACATCGACAGTCTGAGGCCCGACGCACCGGACGTGCAGGTCGCCGGGACCAAGCATTACCGCCTTTTGCCCGCGGACTACGCAGTTCTGCGTGAAAATTACGTGCACCACTGGGGCGCCATATGGGTAGCGGGAAAACACCTGACGGCATCGGTGTCGGGTCAGGTGTCTCGGTTCGAGATTTTGATCCCGGGTTCCTACACCGTTGAATCGGCGGTGCCCGTAATCATCGACGGCGTTGAAAGGCGACCGGGTGCGAAGGTCGTGCTGGACACCGGCCGCCACGCATTGGTTTCTCATACGGCGCCGGCGAGGATCGTGCTGCGCTGGGGCAGCAACCTCTACCGTCCGGCCGCGCCTCCGATTTCCAATCGGTTGTTCATGGGTTTCGCGGAGCCGCAGAAATAACGACTTTGCGACGCTCCCGCCAGTCCAAGACCCGGCCGACGCCGAACCAGATAGGGAATACGAGAGCAATAGAGAGATAGCCATCGATCGCATAGTGCCACCCGAGATGCACTGATCCGATCTGGATCAAGACGAGAAACATGGTCATTGCGGTGCCGGCCACCCTGTTGAATTTCCAGGCAAGGATCATGGTCAGCGTCGTGGTGGCAACGTGCAGGCTGGGCATCGCGGAAATTCCCGAGCCAAACATCAAGCCTTGCGATTCATGAACCGCCCACAGCCGCTCTTGCAGCGGCAGCGGCAGTGTCCATACCTCCCACGCCGCGTTGATCTCGTAGAGCCGATGCATGAGCGGCGCGAATGGATCCGTCCCCCCGACCACGCGGCCGTAGTATACCGGGCCAACGGAGGCCAGTGCCGTCGCCAGAACGGTTCCCAGAATTATCCAAGTCAGGATGAACGAGTAAAGGTACTGGGTGCGCAGGCGCGGCCGGCTTGTATGCCCTGCTTGCCAGATGAAGGTGAGGAATATTACGAAGTACCAGACGTTGTAAGTTAGGCTGATGACGCCGCTTGCCGCCGGCGAGCCGAATAGCGCGTGCGTCAATTCCCAGGGATGGCGGCCAAAATGCAGCCACTTGTCCCAATCCTTGAACGTCGCATCCCAATGCCATGGGTTGTAGTACGGGATCAACCGTTTGAAGGAGGAAAACGCACTGAAAAAGAGCGGTGAAATGCAAACGACCAAAAGAAAGGCGGCGGTCCGTTTCGGCCTTACGAAGCGTCTCAGGTAGTCCCCGAATATGGCCGGCAGCAATCGGCCGTCGGGCCGAACGACAACGGTCATCCAGATCGCATGCCCGAGCGTCAGCCCCACCGCGAATACACTGAGTACTTCCAGCAAATCGGCGCCGTAGATCTGCACGTCCACGATACGCGAGTAGCCGGTCAGCCGCCCCAGGATCACGGCGAGCGCGGCATACACCACGATGATTGCGATGAACGGAAAGTGGTCCCGGACGGCCTCCACATAGGTGGCGCCAAATTCGCTTATGGCCGCGCGGAACCCGGTCAAACTCCCGCGATCCGCATCGGCGTCCATCGCTCGCGATTGCTGATCGGTCATGGGAATCGGGGCTGCCCGGAATTTTGCTTAACGGTCCTTAGATACTCCGTTGAAAGTTAAGCCCGGTTTAAGGAATTGGACGTGATCCTAGGCGGCCGAAGTCCTGCCGGCCCGCCAGCGCTGAGCGCGCCCAACTCCGTACCAAATGGCAATTACACACACGGTCGACACATAACCGTCGATCGCGTAGTGCCAGCCCAAATGGACGGAGCCAATCTGAATTATGATCGCGAAGGCGGTCAGGGCGATGCCCGCCGCTTTGTTGTAGCTCCAACCAAGCAGCGCCAGCTGGACGGCCACCGCAACGTGCATGCTGGGCATGGCCGTGATGCCCGATTTGAGTTCAGTTGCGCGCGCCGCGTAGTTCGTCCACAACGTGTCCTGGAGGTCCAACGCCCAAACTGGCGAAATCTCATTGAACTCGTAAAGTGTGAAGAACAACGGCGCGAACGGGCTGTCCGTGTTGGTCACATTGCCGTAGTAAACGGGCCCTGTGGAGCTGAGCAGCGTCGCCATGACGGTGCCCATGACCGTCCACATGATCGCGAACGAATAGAAATACTGCATGCGTAGTTCGGGCGCCTTGGTGTTCCATGCCTGCCAAATCAGCGACAGAAGCATCAGGAAGATCCATGCGTGATAGAAGAAATTGATACCTGTCGTTAAAAGCGGAGTACCAAAGACGGCGTGCGTCCATTCCCACGCATCGCGCCCGAAATGCACGAACCGATCCCAGTCCTTGAACAATGGGTCCAGGTGCCAATAGTTGAGGTAGGGGATCAGTCGCTTGAATGAAGAAAATGCGCTGAAGAAAAGTGGAATCAGTACCAGCATGAGCGCCAAGCTGAGCAGGCGCTCGGTCTGCAAGAATCGATGTTTGAAATCGGAGATGATCGTGCGCGTCAGCGAGCCCTTAGGCCGCACAAATATCATCACCCAAAAGGTGTGACAGAGAACCGTGACGACGGCTATCGTTGCAATCAGCAGCGCCAGCGAATTGCTGTAGAGGCGAAGCCGGACCAGTTCCGAATTGCCGGTCACATGTCCGACGAACACTGCCGCAGCTGCGTAGGCGAAAACGATGCAAATGAACCACTTGTGGTGCGCGATTACAGAACGAATCGGCCCGTTGGCAAGCATGCTCCGAACGCGGTGGGAAATAGATGGCTTCTCCGCGGTCAGCTGCGCCGCTGCGGATGCGTATTCGGAATTCATCGCTCAGAACCACCGGCTCGTTTCGGGTGCCTTGATGCGTGTCAAAAAAGTTATGCCCCGGCGGAGCTTAAGGATGGGTTTAGCGTGTTGGGTTGGGCCAACTATTGTGCGATTTTCCGATCGGGATTGGGGTCGGAATCCAGCCCGGCGCGCCTCGGCACGAGCGCCGTTATCGAACCGTTAACTATGGTCGCTGCGCGCCGGGCCGGCCCGCATCCACGTAGAAGCTTTGCAATGTCTCGATCCCGCTCTTGCGGTCGCGCACGTTCTTGACAGCGCGCAGATCGGTGAGCCAGTGGTTGCCGGTGACTGCGCACAGGAGATAGCCGCGCCGCCGGCTCTCGTAGTAGCGGATATGCGGGTTGCTCGGCATGCGGGCCTTCACGCTCGCGTAGGGGATGCCGGGCGAACTGATCGAGGTGCCGATGAACTCGCTCGCCACCGCCGGCGCCGCGCGCTTGGCGAAATCGGTCTTCAGATCGGCCACCCAGTAGGAGTGGATATCGCCGCCCAGGCAGACCGCATTGGCGGTGCGTTTCGCCTCGATACACTCCAGGATGCGTTGGCGCGACGCCGGATAGCCGTCCCAACCCTCGTTCGAGCGCACCGCGCGGTCCTGCTTGTCGTAGGCTAGGAACTGCGCCATCAGCTGCTGCTGGACCAGCACGTCCCAGCGCGCGCCGCCGCGCTTGAGATTGCCGATGAGCCACTTCTCCTGGGGGTGGCCGAGCATGCTGCGGGCCGGATCGTGGAGCGTCGCGCAGTCGACGATCGCGGCCGCGCCGCCCCGCTTGCCGCCGCAGACCTGGTCGGAGCGGTACTGCCGGTTGTCGAGCACGTTGAGCGAGATGAGCTGGCCGATGTCGAGCCGGCGGTAGAGCTGCATGTGGCCGCCGCGCGGGCGCGCGGCGCGGCGCAGGGGCATGTGCTCGTAGTAGGCCTGGTAGGCGGCGGCCCGGCGGCGCAGGAACTCCGCGGCCGGCGCCCGGTGCTCGGACTGGTCGGCGGCGTAGTTGTTGTCGACCTCGTGGTCGTCCCAGGTCACGACCCAGGGGCACCACGCATGCGCGGCCTGCAGGTCCGGGTCGGTGCGGTAGAGCGCATAGCGGTCGCGGTACTGCGCCAGGGTCTTGCACTCGTACGTCGGATGGAACCGGACCAGCCGCTTGCGATTGGGCGGATAGGTGCCGTTCTCGTAGATGTAGTCGCCAACGTGGAGGATCAGGTCGGGCCGGTCGGCGACCATGTGGCGATAGGCGCTGTAGTAGCCGTGCTCCCAGTGCTGGCACGAGGCGACCGCGATGAGGAAGAGATCGACCGGCGCGCCCGCGGCGGGCGTGGTCACGGCGCGGCCGATCGGGCTGCGCGCGCCGGCCGCCGCGAAGCGGTACCAGTAGGGCCGCCCCGGGGCGAGGCCTTCGATCTCGACATGGACGCAATGCGCCGACCCGGGCCGCGCGGCCGCCCGGCCCCGGCGCACCACCCGGCGCATCCTGTGGTCGAGCGCCAGCTCCCAGTCGACCGCGACGGCGTGCGGCGGCATGCCGCCGCCCTCGGCCGGCTTGGGCGCCAGGCGGGTCCAGATCACGAAGCCGTCGGGGGCGGGCTCGCCCGAGGCGACCCCCAGCGCGAAGGGATAGCCCGACAGGCGCGGCGCCGCCTCGACGATCCCCGGCGCCAGGGTCGCCGAGGTCAGCGCGCTGCCGGCGCCGGCCAGGAAACCGCGGCGGCTGAGCAGGGGGCGGGGAGGGATCGCGGCCACGGGTCGAGGGCTCCGATGTGGTCGAAACACGGGCGCGAGCCTAGCAAAGAAGCCCTAAGCCAGTATTGCGGAATTGCGTCAACGCCGCCGCATTGACGCCTGAAGACGCATCGGCCGGCCCGAAGCCCAGTGAAATCGAGCTCGTATTCCGATATCAATGGTCCGTCGCGCGGCCGGGCCCGAGGGGGGACCTTCGCGATGGTCCCGGCCGCGAACGATCGATCGGACGCGCTGGATGCAGGATCAGACGGCGACGGAGCCCCGGGATGCGGCGGGCGAGGGGACGCCGCCGCGGCCGGGGCTGCAACCGGCGGGGCTGCTGCTCGCGGTCGGGTTCGCGCTCTACGTCTTCGTGCAGGTCGGGCTGGTGTTCGGGCCGATCATCGTCCGGCCGGTGCCGCCCGGCACCACCGACGCCTACGTCTATATCGCCAAGGCCGAGCAGCTGCGCGCCTGTCCGCGCCAGCGCTGCCCGGCGCTCGCCGACCTCCACCGGCAGGTCGGGGCCGGGCCCAAGCTCAGCGACGCCGTGGCGCGGCAACGCGGCTTGGCGCATCAGCGCGGGCTGCTGCAGTACCACCTCCTCCATTCGGCGGCGTTGGCCGGCCTGCGCGCGCTGGGGATGAGCTACGAGCTCGGGCTCAACATCCTCTCGGTGGCCGGCGCGGTGCTGATCGCCTGCGCCGTCGCCTGGCTGCTCGCCGCGGCCTTCGGCATCGGCCCGGCCGGCCTCGCGCTGGCGCTCCTCGCCTTCGCCGTCTATCCGGGCTACCACGGCCTCCACTGGATCGTGCCGAGCTCGTTCGCGCTCGGGCTCGGTCTGCTCGCCTGGGCGGCGGTGCTCGCCCGCGCGCGCGGCCTCGACCTGTGGCTGCCGCCGCTGATCCTGGCGATGGCCTGGATGCACCCGGTGGGCAGCATCTACGGCGCCGCCTCGCTGGCGCTCTACGCAGCGCTGGTCACCTGGCGGCGGCCGCGCGGCTGGGCGGTGCTGGCGCTGGGACTGATCGCGGCAGCCTCGCCGCTGATCGCCGCGCTGATCGTCGAGCGGCCGGCGCTCGGCTACCAGGGGCTGCATCCGGAGCCCGGCTGGTCGTATCTCGAGGGCGTGGAGAAGAACCTGCGCGCGGCCTGGTGGGCAATCCGGCCCTGGCTCGGCGAGCGCGGCGGCGGCGCCGCGCTGGTGCTGGCGGCCCTGGGGCTGGCGATCGCCGGCCCGGCGCGGCGGCGCAGGATCCTGGTTCTCGCCGTGCTGGTCAGCACGCTCGCGGCGGCCAGCCTCGCCTATGTGCTGCCGCGCTATCCGGGCGAGTTGTTTCACCGTCTCTTCGTGCCCCTGGCGATCTTTGCGACCGGGCTCGCCGCCTTCGCCACCTGGCGGACGGTCGAGCTCTTCGTGTCCCCGCGGAGCGCCCGCGGCGGCAGCTTCGCCGCGGTGATGCGCTCGGCGGCGGGGCTCTCGGCCCGGATCGTCGGCGCCGCGCTGGTCGCCATGGCCACCGTGCTCGCCGTCCTCGGCAGCGCCGCCAACGGCAGCCGGGCGACACTCGGCATGGCGCGCTACGTCGCGGCCTGGGGCATCATGCCGCTCGACCGCGGTCAGCCGGCGCGGGTGCTGGCCACGTTGCGGAAGGACGCGCGCATCGCCTATTTCGACGACCTCTCGCTCTATTTCTATGCCAGCAACGGCGGCCTCGCGCACGGCGCGGTGTTCAATCCGGCGGTCGCCGGCACGGCGCTGGCCGAGCGCTATTACGGTGCCGAGGGCCGGGTCGCGCTCTCGGTGCGGGCGCGCGACGGCTTTTACGGCTATGTCACGTTGCGCCAGGGCCAGCCCGTGGTGATCCGTGCCGAGCGGCCGGTCGACTGGAGCCGGCTGCGGCTCAACCTGTGGTTTCGGGGCGCGGCGCCGGCGCTCGACGTGCGGGTCCTGGGCGGCCCGCGTGCGAGCGCGCCGTCGGCCGGCGCCCGGCCGGTGGCGGAAAAGCCCGGATGGACCGCGCTCGGCCTGCCGTCGGGCGCCACCGGCCGCGCCGTGATCGTCACGCGCCGCGACGGCGGATCGCTGGCCTGGATCCAGGGGGTCCGCCCGTCGCCCGGGACGCGGACCGCCTGGCCCTGGGATGCCGGCGTCACGATACTGGCCTGGAAGCTGCCCGCAACGGCGGGCCGCGTAGCCGCGCGCCTGCGCCGGGACGGCCCCTGGCCGGAGCGGTCGAAGACCGTCGCCGAGCACCGCTTCGAGACGGCGACACTCACCCCCGCGGGGTGCCGTCATGGCGGGATCGTGGCCGACTTCGGCGCCACCGTCGCCAGTCGGCTGCAGTGCGGCGAGGCGCCGGCGGACCGCCCGGCCAAGCCGCCGTCGCGGCCGCGCCGCCGACGGGGCCGTTAGGCGGCGCCGCGCCGCTCGGATCGTCGCAGGACTGCTCCCACGGCCCACCACAGCACCGCCACGCTGACGATCGAGACGTAGCCGTCGATGGCGTAGTGCCAGCCCATGTGCACCGAGCCGATCAGGATCAGCGCGGCGAAGACCGTGTAGGCGATCCCCGCCCAACGGTGGATCCGCCAGCCCAGCAGGGCGAACAGCACCGAGGTGCCGACGTGCAGGCTCGGCATCGCGGAGATGCCCGACCCGAGATCGACGCCGCCCGCCTGATAGGTCGCCCACAGCCGTTCCTGTACGTCCAGCGCCCAAACGGGAAAGCTCGCATTGACGTTGTAGAGATATGTCATGAGCGGCGCATAGGGATCGGCGAGGCCGGTGATCCTGCCGTAATAGACAGGTCCGGCGGAGGAGAGGACCGTCGCCAGCACCGTTCCCAGCACGATCCAGGTCAGCAGAAAGCCGAGCAGGAACTGCATTCGCAGCATCGGGCGCTTGCAACTCATTGCCTGCCAAATGAAGGTGAAAAACAGCACGAAGATCCAGAGATTGTAGGCGAAGCTGACCGCGGTGGTGACGATGGGCGTGTCCAGCACCGGTTGCAGCAGCCGCCAGGGATGCTCGCCCAAATGCAGCCAGCGGTCCCAGGCCATGAAGGTCGGATCCCAGTGGAACGGGTTGAGCTGCGGGATCATGCGCTTGTACGATCCGAAGGTCGAAAAGAAGAGCGGCGCCAGGATGCTGGCCGAAAGGAACCCTGCGATTCGTTGCTTGGTCAGGATGTGGGACTTGAGGTCGCGGCCAATGGCAATGAACAGCGAGTCGCTGGGGCGCACGAACACGGCGATCCAGATCGCGTGGCCGAGCACGAAGGCGACGGAGAACGAAACGACCAATATCGTGAAGGTCCCGGCATAGAAGCGGACGTTCACGAACTCGCCGGTTCCGGTCAGTGCACCGGTGACAAAAACCGAGATCGTGTAGACCAGGATGATCGCCAGATAGAGGCGATGTTCGTGGACCACTTGGCGGCAGGCGGCGCCGAACGCGACAAGGCCGTTCCGAATGTCGGCGGACGGCCGATCGATACTGGTCGTGGCAGTATTCATGGGACGGGACGTCCGGCTGCGGAAAGGCTGGCGGTGCTGACGGGTAAATGTGCCAGCACCGCCTTAACGCCGGTTTAAGCGCTCACCCGCGTTGCGCCCGGTCTTTGCCGGCCCGGGGGCGCTCCGGGCGGCCGGCCTACTTGGACAGGCGCAGCTCGGAGAGGTGGTTCGCGATCTCCGTGAACACCGCGTCCAAGGACGACGGGTCGGGCGCGAAATGATAGTACGGCGCGTCCGGCTCGGTCGCGACCTGCTTCAGCAGCGCCTGCAGGCCGAGGTCGCCTTCGTAGAACTGGATCACGTAGATGATGACGCCGGTGGCCTTGATGTTCGCCGCCACGGCCAGCAGGCGGTCGTTCAGATTGGAATTGCCTTCGCCGAACCAAATGGCCTTATAGGCGTCGCCGTAGCCGCCCCAGTTCTGTCCGTCGGTCAGCAGCACGATCGCCTGCACGCGCGGGCCGTCGGGGGTGAGCTCGGCTTCCTGGAACACTCCTGTCGGCGTCAGCGCCCGCCACGCCCAGGCCAGGCCCTGGGGAATGTTGGTCTGACCGTTGGGGACCAGATCATTGATCGCGTTTTGGATCGTCGTCTTGCTCTGGTTCAGCCGGGTGATCCCGGAGACCGAGCACGGACGGCAATCGCCGCCGCTGTAGGGATCGGGGTCCGGCACCATGCTGCACTCCGCCGACCCCGAAACCGGCTCTCCCTCGGGCCCGATGGGCTCCCAGGCGATCCAGTCGCCCTGGGCGCTCGACAGCGTATCCTCCACGATATCGGCATCGTTATTGGCTATGCCGTCGTTCAGGTAGCGGGCATAAACACAGCCCTTCCAACTCGCGGGCGGCGCTGAGAGGAATGGAACCGCCGAATTGTTGACCCGATAAATCACGGTCTGATTGCTGCCCGTGAGCGGGTTCGTGAATTGCGGGACCGATTCGGGAGGGAGCACCGTCGTGAAAGTCGTGCCGTTGTCCGTCACGTTCACTTTGCTGTTCCACGGCACCAGGCCCATCTTCAACAGCGGCTTGCTCTCGGCCGTGCCATAGAGAATGTCGACCAGAATGTTCGCGGATGCCTTCGTGGCCTGGATCCGCGTCTGGCCGCCTCCGGCCGCCCAGCTCATCGAGGTCGAGACATCCATCGCGAGCACGACATCGAGGTACTGCGTCTTTCGCGTCACCTCGGTCGTCGCCGAAACCGTGACGTTCTCAAAGCCGAGAACCCGCATGAAAGTGGTCGGCACAATGGCGCTGGCTGACACCACGAGCTTGTCGTTCACCGAATCGAACGCGTAGGTCGGCCCGGTGGTGGTCGACCCCAGGAACCCGGCCGGAAAGTTCGAGTTGAAGAACATCTGGATGTCTTCTTGCAGCTTGGTGGCGTCGGTCGCGTTCTGCGCGCCGGCGAGGCCGGCCGCGTCGAGCGCCTGGCTGAGGCGCGCCTTCACCAGATACCCGCGCGCGGCGTCCGTGCCCAGGCCGATGAATGCGAGCAGCGGGACGATCGCAGCCGCCACGAACACGATACTGGCACCGCTCGTGTCGCGGCCCAGAGTGCGTATCGCATGAATACAACGGGACAAGAACATGTGCGCCATCCAAGCCGTTGGAGATGATCGGAACAGGCCGTGACTGGGGCGTATTCTCTGAATCGATGATAAATAAACCGTTAATGGAAAGCGAATGGTTCGATGAATATTTTGGCACGCACATACTAATATACAGTAACTGCTTTCGATAGCATCTTAGTAAAATACTACATACTTGCAGAACAGAGAACGATTGTTGTTTTTGAGTCTATATTATATTTTCATACAATTTTAAATGGAATTCAGTATCAATGAAATTAACCTTACATCTTATTTCTGGGATTTGTGTGAACAAATTAACTTGTTATGCGCAGCATTTTTCATAAGTAAATAATTTTAGTAAAATTGTAATTACTTCTTCATTGCTTGTATTTGGGAAATCTAATCATTGCTGGCGATCGTTTGTTTTAATAGTTTCTTAAGCTATTCACCGGATTATCCCCGGCTGTAGGCTTCAGAGCAGGAGGTGTAAGCCATGTTGAAGACTTTTCACAGTTTTGTCGCCGACGAGTCCGGCGCGACCGCGATCGAGTACGGCCTGATTGCCGCACTGGTCTCGGTTGCCGGTATCGTCGCCCTCGAGGCGTTGGGTACGTCACTGCGCTCGATGTTCGAGACGGTGTCGAGCAAGCTGGACGGCGCGGTTTCGGGCGGCAACTAATCCAAGTCTCGAATTGGCGGGTGCGCGGCGCCGGGCGGTTTTTCGGCGCCGCGGCCTGCCCGCTTAGATGAGTACGAGTACGGGGCGGCTGTCCGGCCTTTCAAAGCATTCCGGCCGGACTGCATTGACGGCCGGACAGCCGCACCCGCTTTAGACGACCAACAGAAGGCTGGAGCCGGGCGACGTTTGGCATCCAGCTCCAATCCGCATCGAACGTCGGGGCATGACAATCAATGGTGTCGAGCACGCTCATACATGGGGTCGTGATCGCGGTACTTGCGGTGCTGTTGATCGCCGCGGCCATGGACGACCTGCGCACGTTTCGCATCCCCAACCACCTGGTTGTGGGGATCACGGCGCTTTATCCGGCGCATGTGCTCACCTCGCCGCAGCCGGTTGCGTGGATCACCGCGCTGACCTTCGCTGGCATCGTCTTCGCAGTCGGAGTGGGTTTCTTCGTCGCCAAGTTCATGGGTGGCGGGGACGTCAAGTTGATGGGGGCGGCGGCCTTGTGGGCCGCGCCCAATCACCTGATCACGCTCTTCATCATCACGCTCGGGGTCGCGCTGTTGTTGTCGTTCAACATGGCGGTCCGCGCCGCGGTGGCGGAAGCCCGTTCGGCGGGCAACTATTCACTCGGGGCGACGGTCATCAATCTGCGCCACGCCCCAATCCTCAAGATGCAAATCCCCTACGGCGTCGGAATCGCGGCGGGCGGCCTCTATGTCGCCGCGCGCATTCTGACCGGCCAGGGATAATCAGGGACGGAGCCGCGATATGCAGCCACGCGCCATCATCCTCGTCGTAGCCGCCCTCGTCATGGTGGGCGGCACGATCTTCTTCGCCCGCAGCTGGCTCAATTCCGAGCGCCAGGCGATCGAGGCGTCGCGGAAGAAGCCGGAAGTTGCCAAGCCGAAGAACTTCGTGCTGGTCGCCAAGGTGAACCTGCCCGCCGGCACGTTCCTGCAGAAGAACCACATGGCCTGGCAGGCCTGGCCCGACGAGGGGCTGCACGGCAGCTACCTGCGCCGGCGCGGCTTCAAGGAGAGCTCGATGTTCGGCGTGGTCGTGCGCAAGCACATCGCCGCGGGCCAGCCGATCACCGACGGCAGCATCGTCAAGCCCGGCCAGCGCGGCTTCATGGCCGCCGTCCTCAACCCCGGCATGCGCGCGGTCTCGTTGAGCGCCAGCGCGGTCTCCAGCGTCGCCGGCTTCGCCTTCCCCGGCGACCGCGTCGACATCCTGCTGACCCACCGGGTCGGCGGCCGCAACGGCCAGCTTGTCAGCGAGACGCTGCTGACCGCGGTGCGCATCCTCGCCATCGACCAGAAGGTCGGCGACGGCGTCCAGAAGGCCAAGGTCGGCAAGACCGTCACCGTCGAGGTGACGCCGCGCCAGGCCGAGGTCATGTCGGTCGCGGCGCGTCTCGGCGCCCTGTCGCTGGCGCTGCGCAGCCTCAAGCAGACCGAGGGCGGCAAGGCGCGCATCCTCGCCTCCGGCGTCGTGCTCGACCTGGATGCGCTCGACCGCCGCCCGCCGTCGCGCGGCACCACTTTCACCTTCGATTCAGGGACCAGCATGCTGCTGCGCCGCCGCGTGTCGGACAAGATCACGATCACGATCGTACGAGGCGACAAGCGCACGTCGATCGCCTTCCCGAAAGGTCGAAAATGACCAATAACAACTCCCGCATCGCCAAGCCGCTTCGCCGCACTGGCCGGTCCAGGCGGCTTGCCGGCGCTCTGGTTGTCGCGCTCGCCGCGTGCGCCGGTCTCCAGACCGCCGCGGTGGCGCAGAACGCAACCGTCGTCCGCGGCGGCGGCGCCCTGTCGGTCGAGCTGAAGAAGGGCCGGCTGCTCAGGCTCAAGCGGCAGATTTCGACTATTTTCGTCGCCGACCCCTCGATCGCCGACATCCAGGTCAAGTCGCCCTCGCTGATCTACATCTTCGGCAAGAAGTCGGGCGAGACCACGCTGTTCGCCGTCGACAAGGACGACCGCGTGGTGCTCAACTTGACCATTCGGGTCAGCCACAATCTGAGCACCCTCAACCGCACCCTGCGCGGCCTGATCCCGGGCAACGGCGTCAAGATCCGGACCGTGGGCGACTCGATCGTGCTGAGCGGCACCGTGAGCACCGCCCGCGAGGCCGAGGACGCCCGCCGCCTGGCGCTGCAATTCGTGGCCAAGCCGGCGAACGTCATCAACCGCCTGCGCATCGCCGGCCCGAACCAGATCAACCTGCGCGTCCGCATCGTCGAGGTCTCGCGCAACGTGGTGCGCAACCTCGGCATCAACTGGGACGCCGCCTTCTCGATCGGCAGCAACATCGTGCTCGGCATAGCCACCGGCGGCGCCACCACGGTGGCCAACGTGTTCCCGCCCAACTTCCCGATCCAGACCCGGGTCAACGGCGTCAACAACGCCTTTCTGGGGTACCAGGGTTCGCGCCACAACGTGAACGCGCTGCTCGACGCGCTGCAGACCCAGGGCCTGGTCAAGACACTGGCCGAGCCCAACCTGACGACGGTCTCCGGCGAGACGGCGGACTTCCTGGCCGGCGGCGAGTTTCCCGTGCCGGTGCCCCAGGACGGCGGCGTCATCACCGTGACCTACAAGAAGTTCGGCGTCGGCCTGTCCTTCACCCCGACCCTGCTGAGCGCGCGTCGGATCAGCCTGAAGGTGAAGCCCGAGGTCAGCCAGCTCTCCAACGCGGGCGCGATCCAGATCCAGGGCATCAACGTGCCGTCGCTGACCACGCGCCGCGCCTCGACCACGGTCGAGCTGGCGAGCGGCCAGTCCTTCGCGATCGCCGGGCTCTTGCAAAACAGCTACACCAAGGACCTGAACAAGGTGCCGGGCATCGGCGACATTCCGATCCTGGGCAAGCTGTTCACCTCGGAGAATTACCGGCGCGACGAGACCGAGCTGGTGATCATCGTCACCCCGTACGTCGTGCGTCCGTTCGACCCGAATCGGGCGCGCCTGGCGGCCGCCGCGCGCGCCGCCGAGCGGGGCCGGGAGAAGGACGTCAACCAGTTGATCTTCGGTCGCCGCTCGAGCGCTTCGAAAGGCAAAAAGGGCGGTTCGCCCGCCGCGAACGGCGGCAGCATCGCCGACGTGCCGCCGCGCAAGCCGGCCGCCGGCGGCCCGCCGAGCCGATTGCGCGGCCCGGCCGGTTTCGAGCTCGAGTAGGAGGAGCGGAAAGATGCGTACCATGCAGTTCAAGCCCGTGCGTCGCCTGGCGCTCGCCGTCGGTCTCGCCGCGCTCCTGGCCGGATGCGAGACCCATCAGAGCTTCGCGCCGGACTATGTCGAGAACACCAACCAGCTCCGCTCGGTCTCGCTGAAGCACGACGTGGTCTTCGCCGGCGCGACGGCCAAGATGAGCAAGGCCGCGCGCAGCGACCTCGCCACCTTCCTGCACCGCTCCAAGGTGCGCCAAGGCGACCGTGTCATCGTCTCCGCGCCCGCCGCGATGGGCAAGAAGCCGATGAAGCTGGCGCGCGCCCGCGTCGATCAGGTTGGCCGCTACATGCGCTTCCGCGGCGTCGCGGTGCAGCTTGCGAGCCACAAGGCCGAGGGTGTCGGCGCGCGGATCGTCCGGGTCAGCATCGAGCGCTCGGTCGTGGTCGCGCCCGACTGCCCCGATTGGGACACCGCCGTCGCCGGCGCCGTCCTCGACGGCCGGCCCGACCGCTTCGGCTGCATGAACGCCGCCGCGTTGGCGGCCATGATCGCCGACCCCAACGATCTGAAGCGTGGCCGCAGCCTGGAGCCCGCCGACGGCGAGTACCACATCCGCGGCCTCAAGGCCTACCGGGCCGGCAAGGCGGCAGCGCCCAAGTCGACCTCGACGAAATAGATAGGAAATAGAGGAATTACCGATGCCCGAACCGAAAGCATTGGAGTCCTTCGAGCCGCAGGACGCCCCCGAGGACGTCGAGGCGGCCGCGTCGCTGAGCGAGGCGGTTGCCGCGCCGGAGGCCGGGGCCGAGTCCGCCTCCGAGGCGGCCTTCCAGGACGAGATCGAGACGCCGCAGGAGATCGACGCGAACGCCGGCGCCGGCAACCCGGACGCGTTCGAGGACATCCAGATCGACAATGGCGGCTCGATCGCGGCGATGGCCTTCGTCACCGACGTCGAGACGGGGCAGATGATCGCCACGCGGTTCCAGGATCGCGGCCTGTCGGCGGTGGTCACCGCCGGCGGTATCCGCAAGTCCACCGAGCAGTTCCGGCAGACCCCCTCGCCCAAGCTCTTGATCGTCGATCTCTCGGGCCTTGCGCAGCCGATGAGCGAGATCGATTCCCTGGCCGAAGTATGCGAGCCGGGCACGACGGTCGTCGCGATCGGCGAACAGAACGATGTCGGCCTCTATCGCACGCTGACGGGGGCGGGCGTCACCGACTACCTGGTCAAGCCGCTGACGGCCGAGGCCATCGACATGGCGATCGAAACCGCCGCCGAGGGCCCGTCGGTCTCCGGCGAGAGCGCCGCGAGCGGCAAGGTCATCGCCTTCGTCGGCGCCCATGGCGGCGTCGGCGCGACCACGCTGGCGGTCAACACCGCCTGGTCGATCGCCAACGAGATGGGCAAGCAGGTGGCGATCGTCGATCTCGACCTGAAGTTCGGCTCGGTCTCGCTCGCGCTCGATGTCGAGCCGGGCCGCGGCCTGCGCGAGGCGCTGCAGCATCCCGAGCGCATCGACAGCCTGTTCGTGGCCGGCGCGGCGGTGGGCATCACCGATCGTCTCTACGTCCTGGGCTCCGAGGAGCCGCTGGAGGACGGAGTCGAGTTTCACAGCGATGCGCTGGAGCTCTTGCTGACCGAGCTGCGCCGCAGCTTCGACGTCGTGGTGCTCGACATCCCGCGCGCGCTCGCGGTCCAGCAGCAGGCCGCGCTGGCCAACGCGACCGTCGCCCTGGTTTCCGACATGACGCTCCTGGGCGTGCGCGACACGTTGCGCCTCAGCGGCTTCGCCAAGCGCGCCTATGCCGACGGCAACGTCATCACCGTGATCAACCACGTCGGCGGCGACCGCAAGGGCGAGGTGCCGAAGGGCGATTTCGAGAAGGGCATCGAGGGCAAGATCGACGTCATCGTGCCCGAGGACAAGAAGACGCTGGCGATCGCCAGCCACGCCGGCAAGCCGATCGCGGTGGTCGCCAAGCGCACCAAGGTCGCCAACGCCATGCGCGAGATCGCCAAGGCGGCGCTGCCCCCGGACGCCGACGGCGAGGCGGGCGACAGGAAGGGCAGGAAGCCGGCCAAGGACGACAGGTCCGCCAAGGGCGCCAAGTCCGCCAAGGGCACGGATGAGCCGAAGGACAAGAAGGAGCGCCGGCCCTTGTGGCGGCGTAAGAAGGAAAAATGAGTCGGTCGTTCGGGCGTCGAGGCTCGGAAAAGGAAGCTGGTGACAAGCCGCAAGTCGTCGAGCTGCAGAAGAAGCTCGAATCGACCGATTTCGACTCGCCTCCGGCATCGCCGCCCAAAGAGCTAACCAAGCCGCAACCGGCCGAGCGCAAGGCCAAACCGAATTCCGCCGGCGCCTCCGGCGCCAAGTCGGACGCGCCTGCCGCCGACGTGCGCGCGCGCAAGGGCGCCGACGGCGATGCCGCCAGCAACGCGTCCGCCGCGGCCGCCGAGAACGAGAAGCTGAAGGTCGGCGACGGCTCGGCCAAGGTCACGATGGCCACCTCGCTCGGCGCCGGCGCCAGCCTGCAGAGCGTCGAGGCTGCCAAGCAGCGGGTCCAGCCGGTGCTGATGGACCGCATCGACATCGGTGCGGCGTCCCAGCTCGCGCATGAGGAGTTCACGCGTCAGATCGCCGAGATCGTCTCGGAGATCCTGGCCGAGAACCGGCTCCAGCTGAACAGCGTCGAGCAGCAGGCGCTGGTCGACATGCTGGTCAACGACATGCTCGGCCTCGGCCCGCTCGAGCCGCTCCTGGCCGACGACAACATCACCGACATCATGGTCAACGGCGTCAACCAGGTCTACGTCGAGCGCGGCGGCAAGCTCGAGCTGACCGACGTCACCTTCCGCGACCACCGCCATTTGATGAACATCGCCACGCGCATCGTCACCCGCGTCGGCCGACGCGTCGACGAAGCCAGCCCCTTGTGTGACGCGCGCCTGGAGGACGGCAGCCGCGTCAACATCATCATCCCGCCGCTGGCGATCGACGGCGCCTCGATCTCCATTCGTAAGTTCGCCAAGCAGAAGATCACGCTCGACGTGATGATCCGCCAGAACAACCTCTCCGAAGCCATGGCGACGGTGCTGCGCATCGGCTCGCGCTCGCGGCTCAACGTGCTGATCTCCGGCGGTACCGGCTCGGGCAAGACCACGCTCCTGAACGCGCTCAGCCAGATGGTCGACCCCGGCGAGCGCATCGTCACCATCGAGGACGCGGCCGAGCTGCAGATGCAGCAGCCGCACGTGGTGCGCCTGGAGACGCGTCCGCCCAACCTCGAGGGCCAGGGCGAGGTCACCATGCGCGATCTCGTCAAGAACTCGCTGCGTATGCGTCCCGACCGCATCATCCTCGGCGAGGTACGTGCATCGGAAGCCGTCGACATGCTGCAGGCCATGAACACCGGCCACGAGGGCTCGATGGGCACGGTCCACGCCAACCGCCCGCGCGAGGCGCTGACGCGGCTCGAGAACATGATCGGCATGGCCGGCATCAACCTGCCGGCAAAAGCGGTGCGCACCCAGATCGCCGCGGCCATCGACATGATCGTGCAGGTCTCGCGCATGCGCGACGGCCAGCGCCGCATCACCAGCATCACCGAGATCGTCGGCATGGAAGGCGACGTCATCACGACCCAGGAGCTCTTCACCTATGTGTTCGAGAGCGAAGACTCCGACGGCAACCTGATCGGGCACTACGAGTCCTCCGGTTTGCGGCCGCACTTCGCCGCCAAGGCGGCGTATTTCGGCCTGGAGCGTGCGCTCATGGAAGTCATCTGACGGGACTGGCACATGAAAATCGGTACACAATTCGTCGATCCTTCCGTCCTGTTCCTGATGGGCGGCGGCATCGTCGTGTTCTTCGCCCTGATGATCGGTTTCATCGTGGTCAGCCGCACGCGCAACCGCGTGAAGATGCGGATGAACCGGATCAATCAGCGCTACACCGGCAAGATCTCCAAGGAATCGCGGACCGTCAGCGTCAAGCGCTCGACGTCCTACAGCTCGATCGCCGGGCTCGACAAGGCGCTGCAGCAGATCATCCCGCGACCGGCGATCCTGCGCGAGCGTCTGGAGAAGACCGGCAAGTCGCTTTCGATCGGCGAGTATGCGCTGGCCAACGCGTTGGTCGGAGCGGTCGTCACCTATCTCGTCCACGCGTTCATCGGACTTCCCTGGCTGCCGGCGCTGCTCGCGGGCCTCGCCTGCGGTGCGGGCATTCCGCACATGGTGGTCAGCCATCTCATCAAACGGCGCCTGAAGAAGTTCACCGGACTTTTCCCCGAGGCGATCGAGCTGATCGTGCGCGGCCTGAAATCGGGCCTGCCGGTCCAGGAATCGATCCAGGTCGTCGGCAAGGAGATCGAGGATCCGGTCGGCGTCGAGTTCCGCGAGATCTCCGATGCGCTGAAGATCGGCCAGACCATCGAGGAGGCGATGTGGGAGGCCTCCACGCGCCTCGACACGCCGGAGTTCAAGTTCTTCGTCATCAGCCTGGTCATCCAGCGCGAGACCGGCGGTAACCTGACCGAGACGCTGGGCAACCTCTCCGAGATCCTGCGCAAGCGCCGCCAGATGCATCTCAAGGTCAAGGCGATGTCGTCGGAGGCACGGGCGAGCGCCCTGATCATCGGCATGCTCCCCTTCCTCATGTTCGGCATCCTGTTCACCCTCAATCCCGGCTACGTCAGCCAGCTCTTCCAGGAAGCCCGCGGCCTCATGTTGCTGGGCGCGGCGGCCACCAGCATGTCGATCGGCTTCCTGGTAATGGGCAAGATGATCAGGTTCGAGGTCTAGCCGTGAACTTCGCCAAATACCTACCCGCCGGCATTTCGCCGGACATGGTGATTCTGGCGCTGGCCGCGATCGCCGCCGCCGTCACGGTGCTCGCCGTTTGGCAGGCGCTGCTGGTCCGCGATCCGCTCGGTCCGCGCCTGAAGCAGCTGGCCGAGCGCCGCGCCGCGCTCAAGGCGGGCCTCACCGCGCCGCCGCGCCGCCAAAGGAAGGAGCGCCGCAAGGCCAAGAGCGTCGGCTTGATCCGCGGCTTCGTGAACCGTTTCACCGTCCTCAAGAAGCGCCAGGGCAAGAGCAAGGTGGTCCGCCTCGCCCAGGCCGGATATCGCTCCAAGGACGCCCCGATCGTCTACGTCTTCGCCAAGGCGACGCTGCCCGTCGTCTTCGGCGCGACCGCGGCCTTCCTCATCTACATCGCCAAAGTCTACGAGATGAAGCCGCTCTACGAGGCGCTCACCACGGGCGGGTCCATCCTGCTCGGCTTCTTCGGACCCGATCTCTGGATCCGCAACCAGGCGCAGAAGCGCCAGCTTCAGCTGCGCCGCGGCCTGCCCGACGCGCTCGACCTGCTGGTCATCTGCGCCGAGGCGGGGCTGGGCATGGACGCGGCCTTCTCGCGGGTCTCGCGCGAGATGATCAAGTCCTCGCCCGATGTCGCCGACGAGTTCGGCCTCTGCTCGATCGAGCTGAGCTTCCTGCCCGAGCGGCGCCAGGCGCTGTTGAACCTTGCCGACCGCACCGGCATGCCCGAGTTCCGGGCCATCGTGAACACGCTGATGCAGACCGAGAAATACGGCACGCCGCTGGCCAACTCGCTGCGCGTGCTGTCGGCGGAGTTCCGCAACGACCGCCTCATGAAGGCCGAGGAGAAGGCGGCGCGCCTGCCCGCCATCCTGACGGTGCCGATGATCCTGTTCATCCTGCCCTGTCTCTTCATCATACTGCTCGGCCCGGCCATCTTCCGGGTCGTCGACGCCTTCACCAGGATGGGCCAATAGCCGAGACCCGGTTCGCCGGGAGGACGCGAGTTTTCGTCCCGTTCGTCCGCGCGGGTCCTCCTCGGTCGGCCACCCTGCCGGCATGGCGACCGGCGGATCCTTCGTCCGCTGGTTCGGGGCGAGGGGGATCCAGGCGCCCTGCCGCCCGTCCATGGCCGGCGCGCATGGCGATCGCCACGGAGTGCGAGGCTGACGACCGCCCGGCCCTGTCCAGGACCGTTTCCCGCCCGCCGGCACGTCTTCGAGCGCTACCCATCGCGCCAGGATCGGCCGGCCGAAAGGTCGTCGCGTCACCGGCCGCTGCCGAACAGGAAACGCCGCCGCGAGGCGCATGGGAGACAAGGCTTGGCGGGGCGTGCCTGGGATACGGGCGCTGCCGACGAAGAGCGGGCGACGCGAGGCGCGCCTTTCGGGCCAATCAGACCATTCGGACCCCTCGAACCCCCCGAACTCCACGAGCCCCATGAACGCCTCGAGCCCCTCGAGCCCCTCGAGCCCCTCGAGCCAATGCGCCCGCGGTCCTCGGCCGTGCGCGCCCGCCCTCCCTCTGTGCGCCAGGTCTCCCAATTGCGGCCGCCTCCCTCAGCCTGTCCGGCGCTCGGGTGCCGTCGGAGCAAGCCGTCGGCAGGCGCCTGGACCCATGGGGGCGGCGCCCCGGCATTCGGGCCGGCCAGCAGGCGAGCGCCGCGGCGGCTGTCGGCCGGACGTCCGGCGGGCTTGGAGCGCCTGTTGCTTGGACGCGCCTGCGATCATCCTCCGGTTCGCGTGCGGCTCCGATGGTCCGCGGAGCCTCCCGAAGCGGTCCTGGAAGCGCCCTCGCACCGTCCGGGGCTATATGAGGTGGGGGTATCAGGCGGTCGAAGCCGGGCGCTTCAGACGGTGCTGGTCCCTTGCCTATATCGAGCCACGCGGCGTGGACCGCACGGACGTCGTCGGCCGGGGCCGGCACGACCGGCTCGATGGCGGGCGTGCGGCCTCGATCCGCCCGTCCGCATCCGTCATGCCGAAAAGAGGCATAAATATCTGAAAAATAAGAACAATCTAAAAGCGGGCTGATTGGGCGACGCGGCCGTCGCGGTCGCCTGGCGTCGACCGCCGCCCGCTTGCCGGATGCTTCCTCAGCGCCCCTCAGGCCCCCTGGGCGCCCCGCTGAGGCGCAGTGTGGTGTGTGTGAGGGGGAGGGGCGGGCAGGGCGAGGGGCGCACGGGGCCGCCAAGATGCCGCTCGCGGCAGGCCCCTTGCGCGGCCCCGTCTGGCGCCTAGAGCAGGTCGTGATTGGGTCGAATCACTTCCTGGTTCGACCCAAATGCGATCCGATCTAGGCAAAGCCGGCTGCCGCCCCTGTTCGGGGGCGCCAGCAGGCCTTGATCTGCGTGGGCTTTCGGGAGGGGTGCGCCGGGGCGATGCTCGGCCCCGGCGCGGGGCGGCTCAGTCGCAGGCGTGGTCTACTGGGACTTCTCCGGATCCGCCATCAGGCTCTCCAGCCCGGCGCGCATGAAGCGGGCCTCGATGCGGCGCAGCGCGGCGGACTTCTCGGGCGTGCGCGGCGCGGGGGTTCCGGCCATGGCGAGCTGGGTGGGAACGACCTTGACCTCGGGCGCTGGCGTCCGGGGCGCCGCGGCGGTCGGCTTGACGACAGTCGCGCCGCCAGCGGCCTCGGGCGTGGCGGGCATGGCCGCCGGCTTGGCGGCGGCGGTCCGGGCCGGCGTGCCGGAGCCGCGGACCACCGCGGGCATCGGGGCGGCGGTCACCACGGTGGTGGCCTCGCGCTTCCCGGCGGTTTCCGGCTTGTCCGCGTCCCGGACCGGTCGGAAGCCGAACTCGAGGCGCGCGAAACGCACCGGCGCGGCGTTGATGTCGGTGAGGCTGGCGTGCCGGATGATGCCGTCACGGTCGACCCGGCTCGGCGCGGCAGCGTCCTGGCGGCGGGGCGCCGGGCGCTCGGCCTTGCGCGGGGCGGCGCTGACAGGCTTGCGGATGGCCGGCTTGCGGGCGGCGCTGGGCTTGGCTTTGCGCGGCGCGGCCGCCTCGGCGCGCGGCTTGGCGCTGGCCGCCTGGGGCTTGGCCGGCGCGCCGTTGCGCAGCATCTTCTTGACCATCCAGCGCGGCTGGCGGCGCAGCCAGTTGTAGTAGTCGAGGTTGCGCTCGACGCTCGGCCCGTCGAGGTCGAGGCTGGCCACCTGGGCGGCCTGCTTGTCCTGTCCGGCCAGGCCGTAGACGAGGGCCAGGTTCTGGCGGTGGCGGGCGGTGGCGCGGGGATGCGCGGTCACGCTCTGCAGCACCTTGGCGGCGTTGGCGTACTGGCCGGCGAGCGCCATCGAAAGCGCCAGGTTGTTCTTCAGGGTGAGGCTCTTGGGCTGCTTGGCCAGGCCGGCCCGGTAGGCGGTGAGCGCATCCTTGTGCTTGCCGGTCATGTCGAGCGCCACGCCGAGGCCGTTGAAGGCGCGGTAGTCGCCGTGCTCCGCGATGACCTCCTGGAAGAGCTTGATCGAGGCCTTGGGCTCGTCCATCGAAATCAACGTATTGGCGAGTTGTCGCTTGGCGTCGCCATCGCCGGGGCGCAGTTTCAGCACCTTGCGGAAGTGTTCGGCCGCTTGCTTGTGAGCCCCCATGGCCTGCAGCGCCCGGGCGAGCCGGAAGGCCGGCACCGGATCCCGCGGGGCCTCCTTGACGGCCTGCTGGTAGAACCGCGCCGCCGAGGCGACGTCGCCGCCGCGCCAGGTCGTATCGCCCATGCTTATCAGCGCCCGCGGAGACCGCATCGTCGCTGCGATATCCGAGGTTTTCCCGCTATCCGCCTCAAATATCGAGCTCGAGCATGAGCCGGTCAGGAGGGCAAGAGTCGCGACGCTGGTAAGGAAAAAGTAACGATTGGGGGCGTTGGATGTCATCTGCGGGTCCTCGGGCTGTCGCTCGGGATTGAGCCGCAGAGTACCGCCAGTCGGATTACCGAGAGGTAAAAATGGCGCAGGCGATTCACAGTATCGAACGGCGTTTTCAGAAAGTTTTAGCTTTCTGGCGCGACCGCCGAGGTGTATCCGCGGTTGAATTTGCAATCATGGCGCCGGTGCTGATTCTGACCATTGTCGGCATCATGGAGGTCTCCTTGGTGCTGGGCGTCTCCTCCCTCCTCGAGGGCGGGCTGCGCGATGCCGCGCGCTTCGGCATCACCGGCTACGTGCCCGCGGGCACCACGCGCGAGGAGCATATCAAGTCCATCGTCGGCAATGCCACGATCGGCCTGGTCGACATGGACGAGGCGACGATCGATACGCTGGTCTATCCGAGCTTCGGCGATATCGGCCAGCCCGAGCCCTGGGACGACCAGAACTCGAACGGCGTCTACGATCTCGGCGAACCCTTCACCGACATCAACGAGAACGGCCAGTGGGATCCGGACATGGGCGCGGCCGGCCTCGGCGGACCGGGCGAGATCGTGCTCTACAAGATCAAGTACGACCTCGCCCTGATGACACCGCTGCTCGGCGGCATCATGGGCGGCAGCGACGGCAAGATCTCCTTGCGCGCCAGCATCGCCGTCCGCAACGAGCCCTATCCGGAGAGCGCGGGCGGAAGCGGAGGCGGCACATGATCCTGCAGGGCCTTGCCGGTCTGATCGGACGGTTTCGCCGCGACGACCGCGGTGGCGTGCTGATCGAGGCGGCGTTCACGATTCCAATCGCCATCATGCTGCTGTTCGCAGGCTTCGAGGTCGCGCGTCTGACGCTGATTCACCAGAAGATGGACCGCGCGGTCACCGCCATGGCGGATCTGGTGTCCCAAGCGGAGGACATCACCGTGTCGCAGCTGAACGACATGTTCAACGCGGTTCAGCACATCATGGAGCCCTTCGATCTCTCGTCGAGCGGCGTGGTGATCATTTCCTCGATCGGCACGGTGGGCGCCAACCCGACCGAAATCTTCTGGCAGCGCAACGGCGCCGGGTCGGTGGTCGCCACCAGCCAGCTCGGCATCGAGGGCGACGCGCCCGTCTTGCCGACCGGCTTCGTCGTGCGCTCCGGCGAGGGGCTGATCGTGGCCGAGATCTACTACGACTACGCGCCGCTGTTCTTCTGGGAAATCGTCGGCCCCAACCAGCTCTACCATCGGGCCCTCTTCAGGCCGCGCTACGGCGGCTTGGAAACGCTCAACCCGTAGATAATTTCGACCTCGTCCAAGCGGCACCGGGCCGGGCCCGAGAACAGTCGAGCTCCGATCAGGCCGGGTAGAGCCCGGCGTTGCGGGCGCGCTGCTGGACCAAGGTCAGGATCAGGTCGATGGTCGGCGTGGGCGTGCCGGTGAGCGCGCCCATCTCCTGGACCGCGGTGAGCAGCGCGTCGATCTCCATCGGCCGCCCGCGCTCGAGGTCCTGCAGCGTCGAGGGCTTGTGCGGGCCCACCGCCTTGGCGACATCCATGCGTCGTTCGACGTCGAAGGGGAACTTGACGCCCAGCGCCTCGCCGATCGCCTGCGCCTCGACCATCATCGCCCGGGCGATGGCCCGCGTGCCGGGCTCGCCCGCCATCTGGTCGAGCGGCCCGTGGGTCAGCACGGCGATCATGTTGAACGAAAGGTTGCCCCACAGCTTCAGCCAGATCTCGTCGCGGATGTTGGTCTTGACCGGCGCCTTCATGCCCGCCGCGCCCATCGCCTTGGCGAGCTTGAGCGCGCGCTCCGACTTGGTCCCGTCGGGCTCGCCCAGCGAATAGCGGTCGCCGCTCTCATGGACGACGAGGCCGGGCTCGGCGACCGCGGCCGCCGTATAGACGACGCAGCCGATCACGCGCTCCGGGGCGATCGCCGCCCAGATCGTCCCGCCCGGATCGACCGCCTCGATGCGCGTCCCGGCATGCGGCCCGGCGAGCCCGTGGAAGTACCAGTAGGGGATGCCGTTCATCGCCGTGACCACGGCGGTATCGGGCCCCAGGAGCGCCTGCATGGCGGGAGCGGCGCCGGCCAGCTGGTGCGCCTTCAGGGTCACGATCACATAGTCCTGAACGCCCAGCGTGCCCGGATCGTCGCTCGCCGCCACCCTGGCCGCGATCTCCTCCCCGCCGACGCGGAGGCGGAGCCCGTCGCGGTTGATCGCGTCCAGATGCGGGCCACGGGCCACCAGCGAGACCTCGGCCGCGCCCCGGGCCAGCAGGGCGCCGATATGGCCGCCGATCGCGCCCGCCCCGTAGACGCAGATCTTCATGACGCGGCGGCGAGCGCCTCGGCGAGCTTCTCGTGCAGGCCGATGCGCTGGAGCTTGCCGGTGGCGCCCTTGGGGATCTCGTCGACGAAGACCACCTTGCGCGGAACCTTGAAGTCGGCGAGGCGCGCGCGCGCGAAGTCGCGGAGCTCGGCCTCGCTGAGCCGCGCGCCCTCCACGGCCACGATGGCGACGGCGACCTCCTCGCCGAGCTTGTCGTGGGGCAGGGCGAAGGTGACCGCCTGGGCCACGCCGGGATGGTCGAGCAGCACCTCGTCGACCTCGCGCGGGCTGATCTTCTCGCCGCCGCGGTTGATGATCTCCTTGATCCGGCCCGAGATCGAGAGATAGCCCTCGTCGTCGAACACGCCGAGGTCGCCGGTGCGGAACCAGCCGTCGACGAAGGACTCGCGGTTGGCCTGATCGTTCGCCTCGTATCCGCCGGTCACGCTTTCGCCCCGGATCACGATCTCGCCGGTGGCGCCGGCGTCGAGGAGACGGCCCGCCGGGTCCATGACCCGCACCTCCGGACCCGCGGCGAGGCCGACCGAGCCGGGCTTGCGCGCCGCCGGCGGCAACGGGTTCGAGGCCATCTGGTGGGCCGCCTCGGTCATGCCGTAGGATTCGATCACCGGCGCGCCGAAGGTCGCCTCCAGCGCCGCCATCACCCGCGGCGGCAGGGAGGAGGAGGACGAGCGGATGAAGCGCAGCCTGGCCGCCTTGACCGCCTCGGGATTGCGCTCGGCGCGGCCGAGGATCGCCTGGTGCATGGTCGGCACGGCGGTGTACCAGCTGGGCGCGGCCTCCTCCAGCCAGGCGAAGAACTTGAGCGCGTTGAAGCCCGGCGCGCAGAAGACCGAGGCGCCGGCCCCGAGGCTCGCCAGCACCGCCGCCATCAGCCCGTGGATGTGGAAGAGCGGCATGACGTTGAGGCAGCGGTCCCGCGGGCCGAGATCGAGCGTGGCGGCGATGTTGCCGGCCGAGGCCGTGACGTTGGCCTGGCTGAGCGGCACGATCTTGGGCCGCGAGGTGGTCCCCGAGGTGTGCAGCACCAGCGCCACGTCCCGCGGCCCGGCCGGCCCCGGCCGCGCGGCCGGTCCGCCGCCGGCGCCCGAGAGCGTGAAGGCGCCCGCCGGCGTGTCCTCTTGCGTCTCGAGCTCGACGACGGGGACGCCCAGCTCGCCCGCGACGGCGATCGCCGGCGACTGCGAGCCGCGCTCGACCACCAGCGCCCGCGCCGAAAGATCGGTCAGGTAGAAGCGGAACTCCTCGGCGCGGTAGGCCGGGTTGAGCGGCGCCGTGGTCGCCCCGGCGCCGATGGCGATGAAGGCGGCGGCCATCTCGGGGCCGTTCGGCAGCACGATCGCCACCCGGTCGTCGCGGCCGATCCCCAGCCGGTTCAGCGCCGCCACCGTATCGTCGGCGAGCCGGGAGAGGGCCGCGAAACTCAAGGGCGCGCGCGCCGGCGCGAGCAGGGCAGGCGAGGCGTCGTCGCCGCCCGCTATCAGCGCGCGGATGGTTCGAGGGTTCGACATGTCGCTCTGGGCTGATCGTTGGGCGGCCGAGAATACCAGCGGCCATGGCGCGAGGCGAGTCCGCGCGCCAGCCGGCCATGTCGATCAGTCGGCCGTCGCGACGTCGGACCGGCCGCGTCAGATCTGCAGGTCGTAGATCCCGCCACGATGCGCGACCGTCGCGTCGGCCGCCTCGACCGCCTGGTAGATCTGATTCGCGCTGCGCGGGCGGAACGGCGTGTCCGGGTTGGCCGGACGGCTCGCTTCGGCGCTCCGGTCCGGGCGGGCGGCCGCGCCGCCATGCCGGGAACCGACCTCGACGGCGCCCTCGGCGCTTCGCAGCGCGGCGATGCGCGCCGCGTTCTCGGGTGGATTGACCCGCAGGTCGAGGATGACGCCCTGGTCGCCGTCCCGGGCCCGGTCGTCGAGGCGGTTGGCGTCGGCGGCGGCGCTGAGCGGCTGCTCGCCGGGCGCCTTGATCGCGGTGCCGCGCCGGATCGCCTCCGTCGCGCAGTCGCTGGTCGCGCAGCTACCGATCGCGCCTGCCGCCACTCGACGTTCTCCCGCGATTTCCCAATGATTCTAGATCGGGTCGCATTTGGGCCGGATCGAAAATCGATCCGGCCCAAATGCGTGAATCCGATCTAACTATTTGATAATAGAGCAGATTCACGTGATCGGGTCGAATCAGGAAGTGATTCGACCCGATCACGACCTGCTCTAGTCGACTTGGTTTTGGGCGGATGATCCAAGACGGCGCGTAAAGACGCGATTAACCGGCGGCGCGCGCAAGCTGGCTGAATTCCGTTAAGGCTAACGGTTCGTTTCCGCCGCGCGGGGTGGCGCGGTGCATTCCGTCCGGATTGCCGAGGCTAGATCCGCCGGTCGAAGATCCCGCCGCGGTGGGGGATCGGCGTATCGACCGTCTCGACGGCCTGATAGATCTGCTCCGAGCTGCGGCGGCGGTAGGGCGTGTCGGAGTTGGCGCGATAGGTCCACGCCGGCTCGGGGGCGGATTGGCGCGCCCGGTCATCGCGTCGACGGCCGGTGGTCGGCCCGCCTGCGCGGTCCCCCGCTGCGCGTTTTAGGCCGCGCTCGACGCCGCGCCGGGGCGCCTCCTCGGGCGGGTCGGGCCGCAGATCGATGGTAATGCCGGGCTCGCGGTGACGGCTCTCCGCGCCGGCGCGGCCGGTCCTGGCGGTGGGTCTCACGGGGTCTTCTCCGGGCGAGGCGAGCGGCGAAGCCCGCCGGACCGTTTCCGCCGAGCCGTCGAAGGCTGAAAACCTGCCGATCACGCTCGCTGTCACCTAAACCTCGCCGTTTGAATATGCCAAACCAGACGGGCCGAAAGGAAATGTACTCCTATAGTCAGTATTATCATGCAGTATTATTCAGATCGCAAGTGTTAATTAAGCAAGGTTAATTGTAGGTATTAACTATTATTTTCATAAATACTTATGATAGCCGTTGAGCCTGCTTGGAATGCGCCGATTCGCAGTCGCTTCGCCCACGATCGGCGGCGTGCTATCGTTAACGGGAAACCGAAATCGGATGCCTGCGATCCGGAGTTGCGCCATGCCCGCCGAACCCGCCGCCGTTCCCGTTCCCAACGATCTCGAGCCGTTCTGGATGCCGTTCACGGCCAACCGGCAGTTCAAGAAGGCCCCCCGGCTGCTGGCCGGCGCCAAGGACATGCACTACACCACGGTCGACGGGCGCGAGGTCCTGGACGCCACCGCGGGCCTGTGGTGCGTGAACGCCGGGCACGGCCGCAAGCCCATCGTCGAGGCGGTGCAGGCCCAGGTGGCGCGCATGGACTACGCGCCGCCCTTCCAGATGGGCCATCCCGGCGCTTTCGAGCTGGCGGCGCGCCTCGCGGCCCTGCTGCCGGGCGACTTGAACCACGTCTTCTTCACCAATTCCGGCTCCGAGGCGGTCGACACCGCGCTCAAGATCGCGCTGGCCTACCACCGCACCCGCGGCGAGGGCGCGCGCCAGCGGCTGATCGGCCGCGAGCGCGGCTATCACGGCGTCGGCTTCGGCGGCATGTCGGTGGGCGGCATCTCGCCCAACCGCAAGGTCTTCGGCAGCCTGCTGCCGGGGGTCGACCACCTCCAGCACACCCACGCGCCGGAACACAACGCCTTCTCGCGTGGCCAGCCGGAATGGGGCGCGCATCTGGCCGACGATCTGGAGCGCCTGGTGGCGCTGCACGACGCCTCCACCATCGCCGCCGTCATCGTCGAGCCGATGGCGGGCTCGACGGGGGTGCTGATACCGCCGAAGGGCTATCTCCAGCGGCTCCGCGGGATCTGCGACCGGCACGGGATCCTGCTTATTTTCGACGAGGTCATCACCGGCTTCGGGCGCCTGGGCGCGAGCTTCGCGGCCGAGTTCTTCGGCGTCGTGCCGGACATCATGACGGTCGCCAAGGGCATCTCCAACGGCACCGTGCCGATGGGCGCCGCCTTCGTGCGCAAGGGGATCTACGAGAGTTTCATGACCGGGCCCGAGCACGTCATCGAGCTCTTCCACGGCTACACCTATTCGGCCCATCCGCTGGCCTGCGCGGCGGCGCTGGCCACGCTCGACGTCTACCGCGACGAGGGGCTGTTCGAGCGCGCCGCCGAGCTGGCGCCATATTGGGAGGAGGGCGTCCACGCCCTCAAGGGCGCGCCGAACGTCGTCGACATCCGCAATCTCGGCCTGGTCGCCGGGGTCGAGCTCGCGCCGCGCGACGGCGCCCCGGCCGAGCGGGGCTACGACGTCTTCATGGGCTGCTACGAGGACGGCGTGCTGGTCCGCACCACCGGCGACACCGTGGCCATGTCGCCGCCGCTGATCGTGGAGAAGCCGCAGATCGACCGGATCTTCGAGACGCTGGATCGCCATATCCGGGCCGCCGCCTGAGCCGTCGGGCCTCCGCCGGAGACCGTCGCCGCGCCGGGACGGGGCGCTCGGTCGGGTCCGGCGTTAACGATTTGAGCACCAAGAATTGACGGCCGGCGGCCTGCCGCGGGTGCCGCCGAGCGGGGTGGGCGGAGCCGATTACCGGCGTAGGCGGATCTGCGATCCGGCCATATAAGCATTTGATTTCCAAGAGCTATTGTGCGGTCGGACGGGTCGTTCGGCGGGCCGGCCCCGGCGCCGGATCGCGCCGGTGATTATTTGCGGCCCGAAACCTCTAGACTTTTAACAGTTGTTAACAGATCGGCCGCTAGTCTCGCCGTCGATGCCGCAGCGAGCGGCATTTCCTTTGTGGTCCCAACGCCTTCAGGTAGGAGGTTTCCGTCGGTGTCCAACCAGCCCAAAAAACAGGCTGTCAGGTCGGAACTGGACCTGCTGCGCAATGCGCTGGCGGGCTCGGGCGACCTTGCCTACGACTGGGACCTCACCACCGACACGATCTCGTGGTCGGGGCGCGTCACCGATGTGTTCGGCCTCAGCAGCGCGACCCAGATCAACGCCGGCCCCCAATTCCACCGGTTGATCAATCCCGAGGACCTGCTGGTCCGCCGCCGCGCCTTTTCCGAGCACGTAGCCTCCGGGGTCCCGTTCGACTGCGAATACCGCATCCGGGGCGACGGCGGCGAGATGGTCTGGGTCCACGAGCGCGGCGCCGCATCGCTCTCCACGGTCGGCGAGCCCGAGCGCCTCGCCGGCACGGTGCGCATGATCACCGAGCGCAAGGCCAACGAGGCGCGCCTGGAGTACCAGGCGAACTACGACGAGATGACCGGGCACTTCAACGAGGCCCGGCTGCGCGAGGCGCTCGACCAGTCGATGGCCTACGGCCGGCGCTACGGCGTCCAGGGCGCCTATCTCCAGGTCGCGATCGACACGCTGGCGATGATCCACGACGCCTACGACGGCCCGACCGCCGACACCGCCGTGCTGACCCTGGGCCAGCGCATCGAGCGCAGCATGCGTTCCAGCGACATCGTCGGCCGCGTCGGCGCCGACGGATTCGGGTTAGTGATCAGCAACTGTCCGGAGGACGAGGTCCAGGCGGTGGCGGACAAGCTGCTCGACGCCTGCCACGACACGCCGGTGGTGACCGCCAGCGGCCCGATCCATCTCAAGGTCTCGATCGGCGCCGTCACCTTCCCCGAGGTCGGCCAGACGGCCCACGACGTGATGACCCAGGCCGAAGTCGCGCGCCGCGAGGCGCGCCAGCGCCAGGGCCTGCCGTTCGTCCACTACCAGTGCAGCGACGAGCAGCGGCGCGACAGCCGCGAGCATGTCGAGATCGCCGAGCAGGTGATGCGCGCGCTCCGCTCCAACCGCCTGGTCTTCGCCTATCAGCCGATCGTCACCGCGCGGGGCCACGAGGTGAAGCACCATGAATGCCTGCTGCGCATGGTCGAGCGCGACGGCAAGGTCATTTCGGCCGCGAAGTTCATGCCGGTGATCGAGCAGCTCGGCCTGATCCGCGACGTCGACCGCTATGTGCTGGAGGCCGCCGTCCGCGAGCTCAGCGAACACAAGGACGCCTCCTACGCCATCAACGTCTCGGCGCTGACCGCGAACGACCGCTCGTGGCTGCGCCTGCTCTTCGCGTTGCTGCGCAACGCCGGCGACGTCGCCGAGCGGCTGATCGTGGAGATCACCGAGACCGTGGCGCTGCGGGATATCGAGGAGACCGCGAATTTCGTCGCCCAGGTGCGCGACATCGGCTGTCGGGTCGCGCTCGACGATTTCGGCGCCGGCTACACCTCGTTCCGGCACTTGAAGTCGCTCGCCGTCGACACGGTCAAGATCGACGGCTCCTTCGTGCGCGGCATCGCGCAGAACGTCGACAATCAGCTCTTCGTGCGCACGCTCCTCGGCCTGGCCAACGGCTTCGATCTCGGCACCATCGCCGAATGCGTCGAGGACCAGGCCGATGCCGACGCGCTCGCCGAGGAGGGCGTCGACCTGCTGCAGGGCTATTACTTCGGCGAGCCGTCGATCGAGCCGCCTTGGGAGCCGGCCGCCGAAACCTCCGGCGCGGAGGGCACGCCCTTCCTGCCGCGCAGGGTGGCCAGCTAGCGCGTATTCCGCTCGTTTGGCATCACCGGCGCGCTACTTCGCCGGCTTGTCGGACAGGTTCGCGACCTGCTGCTGCAGCGCCTCGATCTGGCGCTTGAGCTCGTCGAGCTTGCTGTCCTCGCTCGCCGGCGCTTCGTCCGATTTGGGCTCGGCCGCCGCCTTTGGCGCGCTACCCGCCGGCGCCTCGCCCTTCTCTCCGAAGGGCGAGAACATGCGCATCGCCTGCTCGACCAGCGCCATGTTCTGCTTGCTCATGTCCTCCAGCGAGCCGAAGGGGAAGATCCCGTCGAAGGCGTTCTGCATGTAGGAGCGCATCTGCTCCTGGTTGCTGGCGAAGCTCATCATCGAATGGTCGAGGTAGCGCGGCACCAGGCTCTGCAGGCTGTCGCCGTAGAAGCCGATAAGCTGGCGCAGGAAGCCGATCGGCAGCAGGTTGGGGCCCTTGGCCTCCTCCTCGACGATGATCTGGGTCAGCACCGAGCGGGTGATGTCCTCGCCCGACTTGGCGTCGAAGACGACGAAGTCCTTGTCCTCCTTGACCATCCGGCAGAGGTCGTCGAGGGTCACATAGCTGCTGGTCGCCGTGTTGTAGAGCCGGCGGTTGGCGTATTTCTTTATGGTGATCGGCTCGCCGTCGCTCTGTCCGTCAGCTGCCATGGCCGGTCCGATGCTGGCTTTGCCTGCGCGCGACCGCTCTCGCGCGGGTCCAAAATGGCCCAAAAATGCTGCGCTGCGCAAGAGAATGTTTTGCGCTGCATAACGAACAGGCAGGCGCATGGCGGGGCCGCGCGGCGAATTCTTCGCACCCGCGCAAGCCGCGCCACTGCGCCGGCACTGACATGAGCATGGGCGCCTCCATTGAAACGGGCCGGGGCGGCGCGGCTGGCATGGGCCGCAGACTGTGCCTATACTTCGCGCCCATGTCCAAGGCCTCGGATCTGGAAAGCCTCGCCAAGTCCTACCTCGATCTGTGGCAGGACCAGGTCGCGGCGATGGCGGGCGATCCGGCGAATGCCGCGGCGATGGCGCGGCTCTTCGAGACCATGGCGGCGGGCCTGCCCGGGCTCGGCGGCCCCGCCCAAGGCCCGGTGGAACGTGGCGATGAGCAAACCGAAGAGACAGCCGCCCCAGGATCCGCCGGCGCGACAGGGACCGCGCCCGCTGGCGCTGCATCTGGGGATCGCGACGCTCGCCTGTCTGAGCTCGCCGGCCGGGTTGGCGCGCTTGAGGAGCGGCTCGCCCGACTGGAGCGAAAGCTTGACCGGGCGGGCAGCGGCGCTCGCCGAAAGCCTAAAGGACACAAGTCCTGAGGCGTTCGGCGAGGCGGTCGCCGCCGCCGCGCAGGCGCGCCTGAAGCGCTTCCTGCGCGCCGTCGACGGCTATCGCCACCATCCGTACCGCCGGCCTTTCGCCGATCCGCCGACCGCCTGGCAGGAGGGCGCGACGCGCCTCCTCGACTATGGCCGCGCGCCCGAGGCCGCGGCCGCATCCCCCGCATCCAAGGCCCGGCGCGCGAACGGCACGGCCCTGCTCATCGCCCCCTCGCTGGTCAACCGCGGCTACGTCCTCGATCTCATGCCCGAGCGCAGCCTGGTGCGCGCGCTCGCGGCGCAAGGCTTCCGGCCCTACCTGATCGAATGGGGCGCGCCGGGGGAGGCGGAGGAGGCGCTCGACCTCGATGCCTACATCACGGGCCGGCTCGGCCGCGCCCTCGACGCGGTGCGGGCGGAAACCGGAACCAGGCCGGTCCTCGTCGGCTACTGCATGGGCGGCTTGCTGGCCCTCGCCCTGGCGCTGCGCCGGCCGGACGAGCTGGCCGGCCTCGCGCTCCTCGCGACGCCGTGGGATTTCCATGCCGACGGCGGGGCGCAGTCGCGCATGACGGCGCGGCTGATCGACCCCTGGTTCCCCGTCTTCGACCGGCTCGGCAGCGTGCCCGTCGACGTGTTGCAGATGTTCTTCGCCAGCCTCGAGCCGTTGCTGGCGCTGAGGAAGTTCCTCGCCTTCTCCGACTACGAACCCGACAGCGACAAGGCCGCGGCCTTCGTGGCGCTGGAGGACTGGCTGAACGACGGCGTGGCGCTGCCCGTGGCGGTCGCCCGCGAATGCCTGCTCGGCTGGTACGGCGGGAACACGACCGCGCGGGGCGCCTGGCGCATCGGCGGCGCGCCGGTGCGGCCGGAAGAGCTGACGCTGCCGACCCTCGCCGTGGTGCCGCAGCACGACCGCATCGTGCCGCCCGCCTCGGCCGGCGCGCTGGCGGGCGCGATCGCCCATGCGAGCGTCCTCAGCCCGCCGGCCGGGCACATCGGCATGGTGGTCGGTGGCCGGCGGCGGGCGCATCTCTGGGAGCCGCTCGCCGGCTGGATCGACAGCCTGCAAAGCGCGGTCTCCCGCGAACCGCGCGCGGAAACATGCTAGAGGAGATCGTGATCAGGTCGACTCACTTCTTGATCCGGCCCGAATGCGATCCGATCTAGGCTGGGCCAAACTGTCGCGCTTGCGGGTGCGCGCGCCGCCGACCATATCGACGCGCAAGGCGCCGACGCGTCAAACGAACACGGGATCACCGCGAGATACCCCAATATCAGGAGAGCAGGGTCATGACGGATGTCGTAATCGCCGGGGCCGCGCGCACGCCCATCGGCGCCTTCAACGGAAGCCTCAGCACGGTGCCGGCCTCGTACCTGGGCGAGGTCGCGATCCGCGAGGCGCTGAAGCGCGCAGGCGTCGAGGCGGACGAGGTGAGCGAAGTGGTGCTGGGCCAGATCCTCACCGCCGGCGCCGGCATGAACCCGGCGCGCCAGGCCGCGATCAACGCCGGCGTGCCCGCCGAGAAGACCGCCTATCTGGTCAACCAGGTCTGCGGCTCGGGCATCCGCTCGGTAGCCAACGGCTACATGGCGATCAAGTCGGGCGACAGCGGTATCGTCGTCGCCGGCGGCCAGGAGAGCATGAGCCAGGCGCCGCACTGCGCGCATCTGCGCAACGGCACCAAGATGGGCGACATGTCCTTCGTCGACACCATGATAAAGGACGGGCTGTGGGACGTCTTCAACGGCTACCACATGGGCAACACCGCCGAGAATGTCGCCGGCAAGTGGCAGATCACCCGCGCCCAGCAGGACGAATTCGCCGCCGGCTCGCAGGCCAAGGCCGAGGCGGCGCAGAAAAGCGGGCGCTTCAAGGACGAGATCGTGCCGGTGACGATCTCCGGGCGCAAGGGCGACACCGTCGTCGACACCGACGAGTACCCGCGCCACGGCACCACGGCCGAGACGCTGGCGGGCCTGCGTCCCGCCTTCTCCAAGGACGGCACGGTGACCGCGGGCAACGCCTCGGGCATCAACGACGGCGCGGCGGCGGTGGTGCTGATGACCGCCGACGAGGCCAGGGCGCGCGGCGTCACGCCGCTGGCGCGCATCGCGTCCTGGGCGACCGCCGGCGTCGACCCGGCGCTGATGGGCTCGGGCCCGATCCCGGCCTCCAAGCTCGCCTTGGAGAAGGCCGGCTGGAGCATCGACGACCTCGATCTGGTCGAGTCGAACGAGGCCTTCGCGGCGCAGGCCTGCGCGGTCCTCAAGGATCTCGGCCTCGACCCGGAGAAGGTGAACGTGAACGGCGGCGCCATCGCGCTCGGTCATCCGATCGGGGCCTCGGGCGCGCGCATCCTGGTGACGCTGCTGCACGAGATGGAGAAGCGCGACGCCAGGAAGGGCTTGGCGACGCTCTGCATAGGCGGCGGCATGGGCATCGCCATGTGCGTGGAGCGCGGCTGATCGTAGCCCAGGCAATTGCGGACCATCCGTCCGAGACCCGTGGCACCTTAGGCGTTGCGGGTCGAGGTGCCCGCGACTGCGCGCCGCCGACTCATGCGGCGCCAGCCAAGCGGGCGGACGCCCGCGCCGGCGAGTGAGGCGGACGTGATTCAAGCGAGCGCCCTTCGACGCGCTCAGGAGCGAGCGCCCGGCGCTTGAGGGAACAGGATTTCGAGGCCCGGAATGCCGGGAGGCATTTCGGGTCGAGATGCCCGCGACTGCGGGCCGCCGCCTTATGCGGCGCCAGCCAAGGGGGCGGACGCCCGCGCCGGCGAGTGAGGCGGACGTAATTCAAGCGAGCGGAGGCGAGCGCCCGGCGCTTGAGGGAGCAACATAAAAGGGAGGCGATCATGGCGCGGGTAGCACTGGTGACCGGCGGCACGCGGGGGATCGGCGAGGAGATCAGCATCGAGCTGAAGGATGCCGGCTACGCGGTGGCGGCGAACTACGCCGGCAACGACGAGCGCGCCAAGGCGTTCTCTGAGCGCACCGGCATAAAGCCCTATAAATGGGACGTTTCCGATTTCGAGGCCTGCCGGGACGGCGTGGCCCAGGTCGAGGCCGATCTCGGTCCGGTCGACGTCGTGGTCAACAACGCGGGCATAACCCGCGACGGCACCATGCACAAGATGGATCACGAGCGCTGGCAGGAGGTGCTCGACACCAACCTCGGCGGTTGCTTCAATGTCTGCCGCTGCGTCATCGACGGCATGCGCGCGCGCAAGTTCGGGCGCATCGTCAACATCGGCTCGATCAACGGCCAGGCCGGCCAGTACGGCCAGGTGAACTACGCCGCCGCCAAGTCGGGCATCCACGGCTTCACCAAGGCGCTGGCCCAGGAGGGGGCCAGCGTCGGTATCACGGTGAACGCGATCGCGCCGGGCTACGTCGACACCGACATGGTGCGCGCGGTGCCCGAGGCGGTGCTGGAGAAGATCGTCGCGCGCATCCCGGTGGGCCGCCTGGGCAAGGCGCACGACATCGCGCGCGGCGTGCTATTCCTGGTCGCCGACGAGGCCGACTTCATCACCGGCTCGACCCTCTCGATCAACGGCGGCCAGCACATGTATTAGGCGGTGGCGCCGGTCCGCGGAAGGCACGTCCTTCGAAAAGCTCAAGATGAGGTTCTCGGTTGGAGCATCGCGAGCCAGGAGTGAGCCACGCGGCGGTCCAGGCCGTGCCTTGGAATTTTCCCTCTCGCCGGTCGGGACGAAACGGTAGGGTGAGGCGCAGTCTCAACCGCCGCGCCCGCGTCCCCTCATGCCCAAGGCCCCCCGCGAATATCCCGAATATCCGATCGCCGGCGTCGGCGTCGTGGTCTGGAAGGACGGCAAGGTGCTGTTGATCCGGCGCGGCCGGGCGCCGCGCGAGGGGACATGGAGCCTGCCCGGCGGGCGCCAGAAGCTCGGCGAGACGACGCGGCAGGCCGCCATCCGCGAGGTCCGCGAGGAGGCCGGCATCGAGATCGCGGTCGGCCACCTGCTCGACGTCGTCGACTCGGTCGTGCCCGACGGCGAGGGCCGCATCCGCTACCACTACACGCTGGCCGACTTCGACGCCTGGTGGCGCGCCGGCGAGGCTGTCCCCGGCGGCGACGCGGCGGCCGTCGAATGGGCCGATCCCGCCGACCTCGCGCGCTACGATCTCTGGGAGGAGACCGAGCGCATCATCGCGCTCTCCGCCGAGCTCCGCGAGACGATCCCATGAGCGGCCAGCCACCAGCGGCCGGCCAGCAGCGGCCAGAAATGAGCGGCCAGGCATGACCGGCCAGACATGAGCGGCCAACAATGAGCGGCCAGGCATGACCGGCCAGACATGAGCGGCCAACAATGAGCGGCCGACAATGAGCGCTACGCCGTGAGCGCGCGCGCCGCCGCGGGGGCGGGCGATCCCGAGGCCGCCCGGCGCCTCCGCGCCACCGCGATCGGCTTCACCGCCGTGCTCATGTGGGCGGTGCTGGCGCTGCTGACGACGCTCTCCGGGGCGGTGCCGCCGTTCCAGCTCGTGGCCATGGCCTTCGCCGTCGCCTTCACGCTCGCCGCCGTCAAATGGGCGCTGGCGCGCGAGAACCCGCTGCGCCACCTGCGCCAGCCGGCGCCGGTCTGGCTGGTCGGCGTCTACGGTCTCTTCGGCTACCACGCGCTCTACTTCACCGCGCTGCGCTCGGCCCCGGCGGTCGAGGCCAGCCTGATCGCCTACCTCGCGCCGCTTCTGATCATCCTGCTCTCGGCGCTGCTGCCGGGCGAGCGCCTGCGCTGGTTCCATCTCCTGGGGGCGCTGGCCGGGCTCTTGGGCGCGGCGGTGCTGGTCACCGGCGGCGCGGCCGCGGTCGGCTTCCGGGCCGAATTCCTCGCCGGCTATCTGGCGGCGCTCGCCTGCGCGCTCATCTGGTCGAGCTATTCGGTGCTGAGCCGCCGCTTCGCCCATGTGCCGACCGACGTCGTCGGCGGCTATTGCGGCGCGGCGGCGCTGCTGGGCCTCGCCTGCCATCTCCTCTTCGAGACCACGGTCTGGCCGCAGGGCGCGGTCGAATGGCTGGCGGTGCTGGGGCTCGGCCTCGGGCCCGTCGGCGCGGCCTTCTTCACCTGGGACCACGGCTGCAAGCGCGGCGACATCAAGGCGCTCGGCGCCTCGATGTATGCGGCGCCCTTGCTCTCCACCATCGTGCTCATGATCTTCGGCAAGGCGGCGCTCACCTGGGCCGTGGCGGTCGCCTGCCTTCTCATCACCGGCGGGGCCGCGATCGCCGCCGCCGGCCTTTTCCGCCGCGCCGCATAGCGTCCAACCCACGCGAGGCAACCCGACCATGACCACACGAGGCAAGGGCGGCGAGGTCGTCCTCCACCAGCCGCCGCGCCGCTTCGGCGTGCCCAATCCGAGCCCGTTCTGCGCCAAGCTCGAGACCTGGCTGCGCATGGCCGAGGTCCCATACCGCATCGTCCCGGTCTTCGACCCGCGCAAGGGCCCCAAGGGCAAGATCCCCTTCGTCGAGCTCGACGGCGAGACGATCGGCGACAGCGAGCTCATCATCGCCGCGCTCGCCGGGCGCCGCGGCATCGATCTCGACGACGGCCTGAGCGCCGAGGCGCGCGGCGTCGCCCAGGCGCTCACGCGGATGATGGAGGAGCACCTCTACTGGGCCGCCGTCCACGCGCGCTGGCTCGAGCCCGCGCCCTTCGCGGTGTTGAAGAAGGCCTTCTTCGGCCGCTTCCCGCCGGTCCTGCGCCAGCTTGTGCCGATGATCTACGAACGCAAGCTGCGCCAGACCCTGCGCAGCCAGGGGTTGGGCCGTCACGCGCCGGCGGAGATCTACGCCAAGGGCGCGCGCGACCTCCAGGCGCTCTCCGACGTCCTCGGCGCCAAGCCCTTCTTCATGGGCGAGACGCCGCGCGGCGTCGATGCCACCGCCTACGGGCTCCTCACCAACATCATCGACATCGAGCTCGAGACGCCGTTGCAGCCGATCGCGCGCGGCTTCCCGAACCTCGTCGACTACACCGCCCGCATGCGCGCCAGGTACTTCGCCGATCTCGATACGAAAGCTGCTTAGAGCAGGTCGTGATTAGGTCGAATCACTTCCTGATTCGATCTAATCACGTGAATCTGCTCTATTATCAAATAGTTAGATCGGATTAACGCATTTGGGCCGGATCGATTTTTGATCCGGCCCAAATGCGACCCGATCTAGCCCGGCCTCCAACGGTCCGGCGCCATCTCGAAGGCCTCGAAGCTGAAGGCCGGCGCCACGGTGCAGCCGACCAGCGTCCAGTCGCCACGGGGCTTCGCCGATTGCCAGGCGCCGGCGGGCACGACGGCTTGCGGCCGCGCGCCGGCCGCGAGATCGGCGCCCAGCAGATGCGTCGCCACGGACTTGCCGTCCTCCGACACCATCAGCGTCAGCGGGTCGCCGGCATGGAACTGCCAGATTTCGACGGCGTCGCGAACCCGGTGCCAGGCCGAGCGCTCGCCCGCGCGCAGCAGGTAGTAGATGCTGGTGCAGTCGCCGCGCCCGCCGTCCGGCGGCGCGTGCCGGTAGACCTCGCGGAAATGCCCGCCCTCGGGATGCGGCGCCAGATCGAGCGCCGCGATGACCGCCTCGGCCGCGGTGTCGGTCATATGCCTGATCAGCCGGCCGGCACCGTCGCGGCCATCGACGGGCGCTTGGCCCAGCCGCCGTCGTACCAGGCGGCGAGCTTGGGCCGGCCCTGGCGCCAGTCCTCGTGCGCGAAGCGGAAGTCGAGGTAGCCAAGTCCGCAGGCCACCGCGATGGCGCCGAGGGTCGGCTCGCGTCCAAGCGTGTCCGCCGTGCGCTCCAGCTCGTCGAGCGCCCGCTCGACCTTGAGCCGCTGGCCTTCGCTCCAGTCCGCCCATTGCTTGTCCTCGGGCCGCATCGCCGCCTCGTAGCGCCGCAGCACCGCCGCGTCGAGGAGCCCGTTGGCGAGCGCGTGGAGGCGCAGCACCGCCCAGCGCGCCGCGCCGCCCGGCGGCAGCATGGTGGCGTTGCCGGCCTCCGCCGCCAGGTATTCGCAGATCACCCCCGAATCGTAGAGCGCCTCGCCCTCGTCGGTGAGCAACGTCGGCAGCTTGGCGACGGGGTTGGCCTCGGCCAGCGCGGCGTCGGCCTTCATCGGCGTGGTCGGGGCGTTGATGCGCTCGATGCGGTCGTCGATCCCGAGTTCGGCCGCGACCACCAGCACCTTGCGCACGAAAGGGGAGGCGGCGGCATAGAAGAGCTTCATGTCGCGAGGTCCTTGCCTGGAGCACGGCGGCTTGCCGCGAAGGGCCGAACCCTAGCACCGGCCCCGCGGCCAGCCAATCGAGGCGTGATGCCGGCGTCATTCACCTCATGCTAGAGCATATTCCGATCGTTTGGCATCACCGGCCCTCATGAGCTTGTCGAATGGCCCCCACCCGGCCACCCAATGGCAGTATCCTGTGAGCGGGCCGGCGCCGATTCCGCGTGAGCGGAATATGCTCTAGTATCCGCGCCGACATGTGGACCGACGTCGTCGACCTCCGCGATTTCTACGAGACCCATCTGGGCCAGGTCGCCCGGCGGATGATCCGCCGCCGCCTGCGCGAGGTCTGGCCCGACGTGCGCGGCGACCGCATGCTCGGGCTCGGCTACGCGGTGCCCTACATGCGGCCCTATCTCGACCAGGCCGAGCGCGTGCTGGCGGCGATGCCGGCCCAGCAGGGCGTGCTGCCCTGGCCGCTCGACGGCCCGTGCAAGGTGGCGCTGGTCGAGGAGACGCGGCTGCCCTTTCCCGATCTCGCCTTCGACCGGGTGCTGATCGTGCACGGGCTCGAATACAGCGAGGCGCTGCGGCCGATGCTGCGCGAGGTCTGGCGCGTGCTCTCCGAATCGGGGCGGCTGATCGTCGTGGTGCCGAACCGGCGCGGCTTGTGGGCGCGCTTCGAGCGCACGCCCTTCGGCCACGGCCGGCCCTACAGCGCGAGCCAGCTCTCGCGGCTCCTGCGCGACACCATGTTCACGCCGCTCAGGAGCGAGCCCGCGCTCTACGTGCCGCCCAGCCGCTGGCGCGCGCTGCGCCGGGGCGCGGCGGCCTGGGAGCGCATCGGCGCGCGGTGGTTGCCGCCGATCGCCGGCGTCGTCGTGGTCGAGGCCAAGAAGGAGATCTACGCCGCCAACCCCGTCTCCGCCCGGCAGCGGCGTCGGGTCACCATGCCCGTGCCCGATGCCGGCGGCAGCTCGCGCTCGCAGCGCAGCGCAGGGGACGACGGCGATCCCGGCTGGAGCACGATCGGAAGTGTCGGAAGCGGAGACCAGAAGCGTCCCCTCTGCCCCGAGGGTAGAGGGGAATGATGCGCAAACCCAACCGGACTATTCTCTAGAGTAGGTCGTGATTAGGTCGAATCACTTCTTGATTCGACCTAATCACGTGAATCTGCTCTATTATCAAATAGTTAGATCGGATTCACGCATTTGGGCCGGATCAATTTTTGATCCGG
>Ga0302046_10000094_pt1 | contig 89301 bp, 90 predicted proteins | sample RVTome_11_FD_200261 | JGI IMG/M metagenome (GOLD analysis project Ga0302046, IMG submission 200261) | Soil microbial communities from uranium-contaminated site in the Upper Colorado River Basin, Wyoming, United States - RVT147D111 (version 2) ... | reverse complement strand
TCCAGGTGTTGAACCTGTACAAGCCGCGCGGCCAGACCCGTCACGGCCGTCGATCGAGCGCACCGTGAACAGTGATGCCCGGCGCCCACGCGGTCAAGCGCTCGAGATCAGCCCGCAGTAGCCGTCACAGTCGTCGGGGTCGTAGCGCTCGGCCCGGTCGGCGATCTCGCGAAGCTGTGCCCGCACCTGCCGCAGCTCGCGCAGCCGCTGCTCGACCGCGGCCAGGCGACGCGCGACCAGGGTCGTGACGTGCTCACAGGGCAACTGGCCGTCGTCACGGATGGCCAGGACCTCCCCGATCTGCGCCAGGGTGAGCCCCGCTGCCTGGGCGTCCTTGATGAAGGTGACGCGATCGACCGTTGCCGGCTCGTAGTCCCGATAGCCACCGTCCGTGCGGCCGGGGTCAGCCAACAAGCCCTTGCGCTCGTAGAACCGCAGGGTCTTCGCGGTCACCCCGCTGCGCTCGGCGACCTGGCCGATCAACATCTGACGACCTCCACTTGACATTCCACCATGGTGGAACCCTTACGGTAGCTGCTGACCAGACCTGGAGGAACGCAAATGGCTGACGTGACCCTGTTGTACTTCGAGGGCTGCCCGCACTGGCAGACCGCCGACGAGCGGCTCCGCGCCCTGTCGGTCGAGCTGGGCTTCGTGGTGCGTCACGAGCTCGTCGAGACACCGGAGGCCGCCGAGGCGCTCTCGTTTCGGGGCTCACCCACCATCCTCGTCGACGGCACGGACCCGTTCGTGCAGGGCGACGAGCCCGTCGGCCTGTCCTGCCGCATCTACCAGACGCCCGCCGGCCCGGCCGGCTCACCGACCGACGACCAGCTTCGGGCCGTGCTCACATGAGCACGATGCCCCCCAGCATCGATGACCTGGCCGCGACCCTCCGCAACTCGACCGGGCCCCACTTCACGCTCGACCCCGCAGGGCAGGCGAGCGCGCTGGCGCTCCTGAGGATGCTCGCCGGCGGCGAGCCTGTCTCGCCCGCGGACCTCGCGGCAACGACTGGCCAGGCCGCTGAGCAGGCGACTTCGTTCATCGACGGGCTCCCCGGCGTCTACCGAGACGACCAGGGCAGCGTCGTGGGCTTCTGGGGGCTGACCGTGGCGGAGCTCCCACCACACCAGTACCGGGTCGGTGGCCAGGACCTGTTCACGTGGTGTGCCTGGGACCCGCTGATCCTCACCCCGTGGCTCGGCGGCGAGGCGCAGGTGTCGTCGGTCGACCCACGCACCGGCGAAGCTGTCGGGTTGGACATCGCCAACGGCGAGATCGCCCAGGCATCACATCCCGACCTCACCCTGTCCTTCAAGATCGTGGACGAGTGGGAGGGCGACGTCATCGCCAGATTCTGCCACGACGTGCACCTGTTCACCGGCCACGAGTCGGCGCGCGCGTGGACGCTCGAGCACCCCGGAACCTTTCCCATCTCGCTCGAGGACGGTGAAAGACTCGCGCAGGCATGGGGACGAGCCGTGTTCCCGTCCCTGGACCCCGCGACGAGCTGACCCAGCCAACAGGGCCGGCTCGTTCGGTGGCTCGGATCACGCCGGCGCGTTGGCCTCCAGGCAGGTGAAGGCTGCCTCGATCTCGGCGAGATAGGGCAGCAGGTGGTCGATGCCCCGGCCATCAGTGGACTGGAACGTGCCGACCGTGCCACTGGCCATCACGACACCCTCGTGAACGAGAACGTTGGCCGGCTCCAGGTCATCTGCCAACAGGGCCGCTTCGAGGGCGTTCGCCTCGGCACTGCACCCGACGAAGTGCAGGATCTCGAGAAACTCCGTACCTGAACCGAAGACGGCCGAGTGGGTGGCGTTTGCGTTGCCGGTGTCGCTGCGGCTGGCGTTGTAACAGATGTGTGCGAACGCCGCCGAGGCCGTGAGCAGGAGGGCCATCACCGTTGCCCCCATGACGGTCAACATCCTTCGCGCGAGCATCTCGATCTCCTTCTCGTGCTGGCGACCCAAGCCTTCGTCCCCGTTTTCAGGATGTCAAGGGATTCCATGTCTGGATACCACCACGGTGGGGCATGGCTGTCGATGTCCGGTGCACGTGCCCCCCAAGACGCGGTGCCCCGAAGCCGGCCGGCGGCCCTCGGAGTCGTGCCCCCCAGAACACGAGGGCCGCCGGTTCGGCGCGTTCCGTGTCCTGTGCTCGCGGACGTGCAAGAGCCGATTCGCTGGCGGCGCCGCTGCGCGCTCAGGCCGAGTTCGGCGCCTGCTCCCGGTGCGGGTCTCCGGATGCGTCTGATGTCCCACCGTCGTGGGCACTGACAAGATCGACGTGGACGAGGACTGTCCGATCCCACGGCGGTGAAGCAACGCGACGAGGTCGCCGACGGCCGATGAGCGTCAAGGCACTGCCCATGTTCGTGACGCGACGGACCGGGGGCCTGGGGAGGACGGTCGCAAGGTCGCGTGCCACCTGTCTGAACATCGCCATCGTTGCTCCGGTCCGCGTGGTCGTGAACCAGAGCCATGCCCGACGGTGCCCATCGACAGACGTCAGGACAGGGAAACGACCCGGTTCGCATCGACCGGCGGGAACGCTGGCACGCCCAGCGCCTGGAGCGGCGTCAACGTGACCCAGTCGTCCTGGCACAGCATCGTGTCGCTGCCCGGGGTGGGCGTGCCGGACAGCACGACCTGGGTGCGCATCCCGCCGGCCCCGGTGGCCGTCACGCTGACGGCCCCGAAGTTGGGGTCTGGCCTCACCCATCTGGCGCCGCGCACCAGCGCGAGCGGGACCGCGGGAACGTTGACGTTCAGGACCGCTGGCCCATCTCGGCGCTCGAGCATCCAGTGGGTGAGCGCGGCGGCAACCTCGATGGCGGTGCCCCAGTGCCAGGGATCGCTGCGGGCGAGGCTGATGGCGCACCCCCGCCCCCCAAACGTCGACGCGGTCAGCGCCGCGCCGACCGTGCCCGAATGGAGCACCGCCCGGCCCGTGTTCATGCCTGCATTGATGCCAGAGACCACGAGGTCCGGTGGGGACCCCAGTTCGCCTCGCATCGCCGCCGCCACGGCCATCGCCGGAGGCCCGTCCACGCACCAGGCAGGGGTCCCTCCCACCGACGCGATGGGCTCCAGCTCTCCTCCCCGTGCCGAACGAAACGTCCCCATGCTCGTGCCGCTGCCCGACTGATCGGTCTTCGGGGCGACGACCACGAGGTCGAGGTCCGTGTTGAGCCGCGCGGCCAGGCCACGCAGGCCGGGTGAGCCGACGCCGTCGTCGTTCGTCAACAGGACGCGGATGGCGGTGCCCCGGCCGGTGGAGGACGAAGCGATGCCCCTCGGCGGCCTGGGCCAAACCCGCCACGTGCCGGCAGCCGCGGGCACGTGGCGACGCGGGCATCGAAGGTCATCCGCGAATGACGATCCGGGTGGTCGTCCCGTTCGGTGTCGTCCGGCGCTCGACCTCGTCACACACCTGGTTCACGATCCACAGGCCGCGCCCCCGGGTTGCGCCTGGCTCGGGTGGTCGCTGTCCGGCGCCAGGGTCCACGTGACCTGCGTCCGTGACCACGCAGACGACCGACTTGCCGTTGGCCCAGATGTCCAGTCGACCGCGACCCCCGCCGTGCTGGAGGCTGTTCGTGGCCAGCTCCGAGATCGCGAGCTCGACGGCGTCGGCACGCGCGGAGGTCAGGCCGGCGAGTGCCGCGACGTCACGTCCCACGTGACGCAGGTGGGCAAGGCTCGCCGTGCTCATGAAGTCGAGGGTGCAGTACCCGGATTTCATGGCGTACCCCTGACGCCGCCGGAAGGGCGAAAGCAGCCGCTGCGGGGCGTGGGATCGACGTCGGCGAGTCGATGTCCCCGAGCCGGAACTCCTGCGGCGACGCGCTTGCACGACGTCAGGCTATCGAGGCGGGTCTGTCGGTCACCGCTTCCCCCCGCTGCTCCCTGGTCACGCGAACCTCTCGTTGCAGAATCTGCCCAATCCATGCCCGGTGGCGGCTCGAGCGAGACCGAGGGTTTGCCGGAGCCTCCGCGGTGGCATCGATGCATCTGGGGGCTCAGGCCCTGGGACCCGCGCTGTCCGCGTCCCATCGACCGGGGTGCCTTCCGCCACGCACCACTTAGGCTTTGGCATCGGACTTTCGGCGCACGACACGGCAGGAAACGAACATGGGCGGCTCGCGGTTTGAACTTCGGCTCGCGAACAATGACGATCGCCAGGTGCTGGTCCTGTCGGGCGACCTCGACGCTCACTCCGCCGCGGAGCTGGAAGCGGCCTTGCGCGAGGTTCCCGCGGGCTCTTCCCGAATCGTGCTGGACATGCAGCACGTGGATTTCATCGACTCGGCAGGACTGGGAGTCATCGTCGCCGAGAACCGTGAACGCGGGGACGGTGTCGTGGTCCTCAGCAAGCTGAACGACCGTGTGGCGAAGGTGCTCGAGTACGCCGGCCTGGTCGGCCACTTGACCATCGAGTGAGAGAGGCGCGGGTGAACGCTCGTGAGGTCACGCTGAACCTTCCGCCGGACCGGACCCTGCTTCGGGTCGTTCGTCTTGCCGCGTCCGGCCTTGCATCGGATCTGGGCTTCACGGTGCGGGAGCTCGATGATCTCGCGCTGGCTGTCGACGAGCTGACCTTGGCCCTGATGGAAGTGGCGAGGTCCGACATCAGCCTGTCGCTGCGAGCCGACGGGATGGGCGTGTCCGTGCGCGGCAGTGCCGGAACGGGTGGCACCATCGAGCTGTCCGACCTCGCCACGTCGATCCTTACCAGCGCGTGTGACCTCTACGAGATCGGGCAGGGCATGTCGGGTCCGTTCTTCTCGATGGTGAAGGTCCGCGAGAACATCGACTGACTCGTGGGCGACCGGGACGAGGCAGACACCGACCTCGCAGCGTTTCGACGCCATCGATCCACCGGGGATCGATCGATCCGAAACGCGCTCGTCGAGGCGAACCAGGGATTTGCGTACTACCTCGCGCAGCAGTACGTCAACCGCGGCATCGAGCTGGATGACCTGCGGCAGGTCGCCATCATCGGGCTGGTGAAGGCGGTCGACCGGTTTGACCCGGACCGGGGCGCGCCGTTCGCGACCTTCGCGCGACCGTTCATCGTCGGCGAGATACGCCACTTCTTCCGGGACACCGGATGGGAGGTCCACGTCCCCCGACCAGTCAAGGAGGCGTCTCAGCGAGTACGCGCGGCGAGCGAGTCCCTGCGCCGAAGGACGGGTCGCGAGCCGACGCCGGCGGACGTGGCAAGCGAGACAGGGCTGACCGTCGACGAGGTCCTGACCGCGCTGGACGCTGCCCGCGTCACGCGCACGCGGCGGCTGGGTGTGGACGGTGCCGCCTCGGACGGGTTGGAGCCGAGGCAGCTCGACCCGGGATTCCTGGACGTCGAGCGGCGCCAGCTGCTGTCAGAGCTGCTGGATGATCTCGATGAGCGCGAGCGGCAGATCATCCACGCCCGCTTCGTGCTCGAGCAGTCCCAGAGTGAGATCGCAGAGGCGATCGGGGTCAGCCAGGTTCACGTGTCGCGCCTCATTCGCCAGATCCTTGCGCGGCTCCAGCGGCGACTGATGGATCCGGACGAGATCGGCCCCGCCTGACAGGTGAACCGGAATCGCCCATGGCGGAACCGCCGTTTCGCCGCACGACCAGCAGCGAGCTGTCGTCCCGGCTCCACGGGGTGCGATGTGCCTCCATCTGGTCGGCAAGGTCGCTCGGTCCCCCCTCGGCATCGGCGACGATGTGGCGCATCCGCTCGATCTCGTTCGGCAGATGGGCATCGCGATGCTCGATCAGACCGTCCGTGAACAACACGAGCGCGTCACCAGGCCTGAGGGCTGTCACTTCCTGGTGGCGCTGGACGGACGGATCGACACCCATCGGCAGATCCGGCGTCCCCATGAGCAGCTCGGTCGTTCCGTCGGCGCGTCGGAGAATCGCCGGCAGGTGACCTCCTCGGGAGTACGTCAGGCGTGAATGGTCGCTCGAGACATGGGCAAGGAAGATGGTCGCAAACCGCCCAGACTTCGCGGTGGCATCGACGGTCTCGAGGATCCTCGCCGTTTCGAGCGAGGTGGCCTGCGCGACGCCCCGGAGGATGTTGCGAAGCTCCGCCACGTGGCTGACGGTGTCCGGCCCGTGGCCGGCGACATCGCCGATCGCGATGAGGATCCCACCGTCCGGGCGCAGGATCACGTCGTACCAGTCGCCCCCGGCGTCGGTGTGCTCGGCAGCCGGGTCATAGCGGACCTCGTATTCGATCCCGGGCACGTCGGGCAGCGACTCTCGTTGGAACCACCGGCGGACGCCGACGAGCAGGGCTCGATGCTCCTTGAGGGCGCGCGTGCGGTCGCGTGAGGCCACGATTGCGCTGGCGCCGGCAATGAGCGACATCGCGAACAGGGCACCGAACAGCCAGGCGCGCTCGATACGTCGTTGACGAGCGGAAGCTGCGTCGCTCTCCACCCGGCGCGTGACCTCGTCGTTGAGGGCGGAGACCAGGCGCACGATGTCGTCGATCTGGTTCTTTGACGTCTCCAGCCACGCGGCCGTCGTGATGCTGCCCAGCTCTGCCGCCACTTGGTCGAGGACCTCACGAACCTCCGTGGTCGACTGGCTGGTGAGCAGGTCACTGGTCGCCTGGCCAAGATCCACGCCGCTCTCCGTCGGCGGCACGCTGGCCGTGACGGCGGCTGCGGTTTCGACCCTGGCGACGAAGTCCCGCTCCAGGATCAGCAGTTGGACGAGGTCGTCCTGTGTCAGTGCCCGGCTCTCGGTGATCATCGTGGCGACGAGGTTTGCCCGGCGGCCTGCTGCCTCCATTGCCGTCAACAGGTCGGTCATCCCGCGACGCAGCCGTGCCTGCTCCGGGCTGGGGGACAGGAAGACCTGGTCGACCAGCCCGTCACGCACCGGTCCGATGACGTCGGCGTAGAGCTGGTCGCTGTCCTCGGCCTCGTCGCGCAGGATCGTCGCCCGCACCGAGTCGAGCGAGGCGAGGGCCGCAAGGGTCGCCGCGTCGCCAGGAGGGGCGGCATCGCCGAGGACCTCCTGGTGGCGCTCGGCCACCGCGACGCGGTCGTCGACCCGACGGTCGGTCACGTCGAAGACGTCCTCGTAGCGCGCCTGGTCCGTCGGATCCCTGGTCGTCACCCTGACATTCGCCAGGGTCCGCTCGGCCTGGAGGGCGGCGACCAGGCCGATCGTCGTCCCGGAGATCTCCGAGAGGGCAGCGGACCGCTCGGCTGACGCCTGCCGCTCGCCCTCGGTGCGCGTGGACGTCACGAGTGCCGCGCCCAGACCGATGCTGACGAGCGTGGCGAGCAGCGTGATCGTCGTCGGGGATCCCAGCGTGTCCAGCAGCCGGCGGCGAAGCACCCCCCGCCCGCTTCGGGTCACGGCCACCACACGCCGTTTGTTCGCGGTCCGGAGGCAGCCTATCCCGAAGTGTCAGGGCGTCGTCTGGACCCTCAGGGTGTTCGGCCCAGGTAGGGTCCTCGTCAAGGCATGCCGGAACGCTCGACCGTCCGGGGTGAGCAGCTGGGCATCCGACGCTGCCCTGACCCCCTCCGCGATGGCGCCGGGATCGAGGCCCGTCGTCGCCGACACAACGTGGGACTCCAGCGCCTGCCCGAGCACGGCCGCGCTGGCGACGACACGTCGAGTCGGTTCGTCGAGGGCATCGAGCCGGCGCGACACAAGATCCACGAATCGCGCCGGCGTCGGGGACGGACGGTCGCGGATGTCGTCGCCAGGTTCGCCGTCGGCGCGCACGAGGTCGCGCGCGAGCGCGTCGGCCACGAGATCCTCGACCAGCAACGGCAGTCCATCGGCGCTGTCCATCAGGTCGCGCAGCTCCGCCGACAACGGGTCGTCGCCCATGTCGAGGCAGGCGGCGGCGGCCGCTCGCGCCTGCTCGGGATCCAGCCGGGCAAGGTCCATCACCTCGGCGCGGCCGGCGAGCGCATCGACGACGCCGCGGTGGGCCCCCTCGGGCCGAGCCGTCATCACGAGGACGATCGGCTCCGACCGGACGCGATCGACCAGGTACTCGGTGATCGACAGCGTGTCGGGATCGGCATCGTGAAGGTCCTCGAGGATCACCACGACCGGCGCGGCCAGGTGCACCAGGGCCCGCAGGGCCGCATGCGCAAGCAGGACGGGAGACGGCTCGGCCGCGACCGTTCCGCCCATCGGCAGCAGGTGGGCCAGCAGTGGCGCAAGGCCCGCGAGCGCGTCGAGCTCGCGGGCCCGTTCCCATCCCGGCAGCCCCAGCAGGGCCTGCTGGATCGGGGCCAGGGCCGCGGCCCGGCCTGCCTGCGCTGACCGGCCAACGAGAACGGTGTGCCCGGCGGTCGTCGCCACCTGGGCCAGGTGCCTCACCAGCCGTGACTTGCCGACGCCCGCCTCGCCGCGCACCACCAACGCACCGCCGGTCGGGGGTTCGCTGCTGAGTCCGTCCACCAGGGTGTTCAGGCGTGCCAGCTCGGCGTCGCGACCGATGATCACCGGGCAGATCAACGCCATTGGTGGCACGCCTCGAGGCTTGGCACTCGAAGGCTGCCACAGTCAGCCCAGACAGCGTCGGCCTGACCAGCTCGGGATCAGGAGGATCCCAGCGTGACTTCGATCGTCAACCGCTCCGCGCCGCGAAGGATCGTGAGCACGAGGGTGTCACCGACCTCGCGTGACCGGATGTCGGCGGCCAGCTCCGACATCGACGTGATCGCCTCGCCATTGATCTCGACGATGATGTCGCCTGGCTCCAGGCCAGCCGCCTCGGCCCCGCTCCCGGCCGTGATCTCGGCGACGAGCGCCCCCGAGTCGGCCGACAGGTCGTAGGCCTCCGCGAGCGTCTCGTCGACGTCCTGGCCGCGGATGCCGAGCACGGGCCAGGTGACCGCGCCGCCCTGCATGAGCTGTTCGGCGACCGCTGTCGCCGTCGTTGCGGGGACCGCGAAGCCGACACCATCGTTCGCGCCCGACTCGCTGTAGATGGCCGTGTTGATGCCGATGATGCGGCCCTGGTCGTCGACGAGCGCGCCGCCCGAGTTGCCGGGATTGATCGCGGCGTCGGTCTGGATGAGACCGGTCAGGGTGCCCGCGTTGGACGACAACGTCCGGTCCAGGGCGCTGACGATGCCCGCGGTCACCGACCCGTCAAGCCCGAATGGCGACCCGATCGCGATGGCGGTCTCGCCGACCTGGGGCAGCTCGTCCGCGAACGTCGCGGCGGGCAGACCGGTCGCCTCGATCTTGAGGACGGCCAGGTCGGAGGTCGGGTCCGTCCCGACGACCGTGGCGTCGTGGGCCGTGCCGGCAGCCAGTGTCACCGTCACGCGCTCGGCGTTCTCGACGACGTGGTTGTTGGTCAGCAACCAGCCGTCGGAGCTGAGGATCACGGCCGATCCCGATCCCGTCGACTCGGCCGACCGGCCGAGGGGGTCGGTCGTCACGATTGTCACCTCGACCTTTGCGACCGAGGGTCCGACGGACTCGGCGACCTCGGCCGGGCTCATGGTCGTGCCGACCTCGCTGCCCGGATCGTTCGCGTCACCGCTGGATGTCTGGATCGTCGGCGTGTCACCGGCGTCCGACGTGGCCGGGTCGGCGCCCCCGTCGGCCAGCGTGGAGACGGCGAAGGCCGTGATCGCGGCGACGACCGCGGCGACGAGCACGGTCATCCAGGCCGGGCCCTGCCGAGCAGGCTCCGCGGACACCGGCTCGGCTCCGCTCGGCGGCGGTGAGGCCGCGGTCGGTCCCATGACGTCAGCGGGGGATGTCCCGTCGTCGGGCGGCCACGCCGTGGTCGATGGTTGCTGGGGCAGGGACATGGACTGACCTCGATCCGATCTGCCGGGAAGGTGGCAGACGCGGTTGAGGACTTGCTGAGAGCCGCGCCTGGCCGGCGAGGGGCCGTGTCACGCCGCGCGATGCAGGACGACCGATCGCCACACCATGTCCGAGGTGTCCGAGGTGATCTCGAAGCCGGCGTCCTGGACGAGCTCCAGCATGGCTCGCGCCGGGTGAACGAACGCGCGGAACTCCTGGCCGCGGATCCGGCGCAGGAGATTCTCCAGGCCGAGCGTCAGGCGGGTCGGCCACCGATCTCGCGGGAACGTGAGCGCCACCGCGGTCATGGCCTTGCTGGTGGCCCTGCCGAGGAGGCCACGCCAGTCCGGGTAGCAGCAGACCACCCGGTGCAGCACGACCACGTCGGCGGCCGGGATGTCGTGGGCGATCGTGACGAAGTCACCGACGCGTCGTTCAACGCGGCCGTCGAGACCCTGCTCGGCGATGAGCCCGGCGGCCTCGGCCTCCCACTCGGGGGAGAGGTCGACGTTGGTCGCACGCTCTGCTCCGGCGGCGAGCAGCTCGGCCTGGATTGCCCCGACGCCCCCGCCGACCTCGAGAACGCTCAGGCCCGTCACGTCGCCAGCGACGAGGCCGTCGACGAGGCGGCGGGCGGACGCGGCCAGGCCCTTCCGCCGGTAGGCCTTCGCGCCGCGGGCCGCGCGTCGCCGACCGAACAACTTCTGGTACTCGCCGGCGTAACAACAGGGTTCGGCGTCGCGCTCGTCCAACGTCCCGTCCTCGGATCGACCAGCGCAGTGTGCCCGCCGCCGTGCTCGTGTGCCGACTGGGACCCGTTCGGGGGGTCCTTCGGCCCCCGTGCTGGGCGAGGGGACTGGTTGGATGGGGGGGCCGGACAGTCCGCAAACGGCCAAGGGTGGCAAGACGATGAACGTGCTGATCATCATCAACGGGCCCGCCTATGGGTCGGAGCTGCCGTTCAACGGGTTGCGCCTTGCCCGCGAGCTCGCGAAGCGCGACGATGTTCGGCTCCGCGTCTTTCTCATGGGCGATGCCGTCGTCGCAGCGCTGGCCGGTCAGCAGCTGCCCGACGGCTACTACCACCTGGACCGGATGCTGACGTCGTGCCTGCGACGCGACACCGAGGTCGGCTGCTGCGGCACGTGCATGAACGCACGCGCGATCGACGACGCCCAGCTCGTCGATGGCGCGCGGCGATCGAGCATGGAGGAGCTGGCGACCTGGACGATCGAGGCCGATCGCGTCGTGACGTTCTGACCACGACCTGACCGCGACGGCATCGCACCCATTGGCCCATCGCGCTGCTGAACCAGCTCGACGGTGGCGTAGGGTCCGTTGCGCACCTGCCACCTGCCAGCGAGGCTGTCCGTGTCAGCATTCGCCAACGCATGAGTGAGCTGGCCGGACCGCCCCGCATACGACCGGGTGACCGGCGGTCCACGGGACTCGCCGCGCGCACGGTTGCCCGGGTGGTTGGCCTGGCCACGGGGACCAACCCACCAAACCTGTTCACGACGCTTGCACGGCACCGGCGCCTGTTTCGCCCGTGGCTGCGATTTGCCTCCCGGCTCATGCCGGGCGGCGCGCTCCCACGCGCCGACAGCGAGCTGGTCATCCTTCGCGTGGCCGCCTTGACGGCCTGTGACTACGAGCGGAGGCACCACGAGCGGTTGGCCGTCGCGGCCGGACTGACCACCGACGAGATCGCGCGGACTGCCGCGGGGCCGGATTCACCGGGCTGGTCGCCACGGCAGGCCGCCATCCTGGCCGCTGTCGACGAGCTGCACGCCGGCCAGCAGCTGGCAGATGAGACCTGGCTGCAGCTCGAGTCCCACCTCACCGAGGTGGAGCTCATCGAGCTGCCGATGCTCGTCGGCCACTACGTCATGCTTGCGATGGTCCTCAACGGCCTGCGCGTCACCCCCGACAGCCCCCAACCCCCCGCGACGGGGCCGATCGACCGGCTGGTGGCATGGGCTGCTGCCCGCCGCATCCGCTCCTGACGAAGGCATGTCATGGCAGGCCGACGCTTTGAGGATCGCACCGCGATCGTGACCGGTGCAGCCAGCGGGATCGGCCGCGAGATCGCCCGGCAGCTGGCCCAACGCGGCACCCACGTGCTGGCGACCGACCTGCCCGGCAGCGGAATCGAGCAGATCGCCGGCGAGCTCGACGCTGGGCGTGCCCGCTGCATCGGCATGGTCGTCGACGTCACCGATCGTGAACAGCTGGCGGCTGCGGTTGCCCGCGTGGCCGACGAACACGGACAACTCGACTTCATGTTCAACAACGCCGGGGTCGCGATCTTCGGCGAGTTCGAGCTGGTCACGCTCGACGAGTGGGATCGGATCATCGACGTGAACCTGCGCGGCGTGGCGCACGGCAGCACGCTTGCCTACCGGCAGATGGTCACGCAGGGCCACGGCCACATCGTCACCACCGCCTCGGTGGCCGCGCTGCTTCCGGTGCCGCTCCAGGCTCACTACTGCGCGACCAAGCAGGGCGTGCTGGGGATGATGCGGGCGCTTCGGATCGAGGCGGCCGACCACCGCGTCGACGTCACCGTGTTCTGCCCGGCGTGGGTCGAGTCGGGCATGTTCGACAACCACACGATCCGCGGCAGCCTGGAGGGCGCCGACACGCGCCGGCTCGTCCCCTTCGCGCCGCTGCCGGCCCATCGTGCCGTCGAACGGCTCCTCCGCGGCGTCGAGCGTCGCAAGCCGATCGTGGTCACGCCCTTCTACGGCCGGCTCGGGTGGTGGCTCGAGCGGGTGTCGCCGAGGGTTGGTCACCAGCTCCAGCGGCAGGCGCTGGCGCGGATCCGATCGGCGGCCGCCCGACAACGCTGAACAAGGCTTGGGACGGCGCCGCCGGCCGGACCTACCGTGCGCTGACCAAACCTGACTGGAGGCTCCAATGAGCTGGTCCCTGGAAGACATTCCTTCCCAGCGGGGACGCGTTGCCGTCGTCACGGGGGCCAACGGGGGGCTCGGCCTGGCCACCGCCAAGGCGCTGGCCGGCAAGGGCGCCCACGTCGTCATGGCGGCGCGCGACCAGGACAAGGCCGCCGCTGCCCGCGACGAGATCCTCGCGGCGCACGCGGAGGCCTCGCTGGAGGTCGTGCCGCTCGACCTTGCGTCGCTCGCGTCCGTCAAGGACGCAGCCGAGCAGATCCTCGCCGCTCACGACGCCATCGACCTCCTCGTCAACAACGCGGGCCTCATGGCCATGCCGGAACGCCAGACCCAGGACGGCTTCGAGATGCAGCTGGGGGTCAACCACCTCGGCCATTGGGCGCTCACGGCCCGGCTGCTCCCCGCCCTGCTTCGTGCGAAGGCCGCCCGGGTCGTGACCGTCACGAGCACGGCCCACCACGGCGGACGCACGCTCAATCCGGACAACCCCCACCTTCGAGGCCACTACGCGCCGTGGCAGGCCTATGCGCACTCCAAGCTGGCCAACTACCACTTCGCGATCGGTCTCCAGCGTGAGTTCGAGTCCCGTGGCCTTGCGGCCCAGAGCCTCGTTGCCCACCCGGGGCTGACGCACAGCGACCTCCAGGTCCGCACCGCGGCCGAGGGCGGCGGCGGCATCTCTGGACGGTTCTGGGAGTGGATGGCGGCGACCACCGGGATGCCGGTCGAACGTGGCGCACTGCCACAGATTCGCGCCGCAACGGACCCGAACGCCAAGGGCGGGGAGATGTACGCGCCTCGGTTCGTCCAGGCGGGCCCGCCGGTGCGTCGGCCGCTCGTGCGGCCCGGGATCGACAAGGCCATCCGGATCCTCTGGGAGGTCTCAGAACGCGAGACCGGGATCGGTCTCGACTTCGAGTCTGCGGCCGCCGCCTGAACGAGGAGAAGGCCACGATGCGCGCGTGGCGTGTCACTGATCCGGGCCCGATCCGGTCCGGACCGATGTCCTTCGACGAGGTTGCCGAGCCGGTGCCCGGCGACGGCGAGATCGTCGTACGGGTCCGCACCTGTGGCGTCTGCCGGACCGACCTGCACGTCGCCGAGGGCGACCTGCCGGTCCGGCGGCCCCACCTCGTGCCCGGACACGAGGTGGTCGGCGAGGTCGCGGCAGCCGGTCCGGGCGCCGAGCGTTTCTCGCCGGGTACCCGGATCGGCATCCCCTGGCTGCGCTCGACGTGCGGGACGTGCCGGTTCTGCGCACGCGGTGACGAGAACCTCTGCGTGGATCCGACCTTCACCGGTTGGACACACGACGGCGGCTATGCCGAGGCGCTCGTCGCTCCCGAGGCCTGGGCGTACGAAGTGCCGGACACGATCGACGACCTGCATCTTGCCCCGTTGCTGTGCGCCGGGATCATCGGCTACCGGGCGTTGAAGCGTGCCGAGGTGCCTGAAGGCGGCCGCCTCGGGATCTGGGGCTTTGGTGGCTCGGCCCACATCACCGCCCAGGTCGCGATGTCGCGCGGTGTCGAGGTCCATGTGGTCACGCGCGGCGAGCCCGGCCGTCGCCTCGCGACCGAGCTTGGCGCGACCTGGGTGGGCGAGGCGGGCGAGGCACCGCCGGTTCCGCTCGACAGCGCCATCCTCTTTGCCCCTGCGGGCGAGCTCGTTCCACCGGCGCTCGAAGCCCTTGACCGCGGTGGGACGTTGGCCATTGCCGGGATCCACCTGTCAGACATCCCCGCGCTCGACCATCAGCGCCACCTGTTCGGTGAACGGCAGGTTCGCAGCGTCACGGCCAACACCCGTGCCGACGGCCGCGAGCTGCTGGAGCTCGCCGCCGACATCGACCTGCACCTCGACGTGCACCCATATCCCTTCGAAGAGGCCGACCGGGCGCTGATCGACCTCGCCGAGGACCGCTTCGCCGGCGCCGCGGTCCTGACGGTCGCCGACTGAACAGGGACGTGGACGGAAACAGCCATGGAGGGCGTTGATCTCGTCGTCGCGTTCGCCGTGGCTGGCGGCCTCGGCGCCGCCGTCGGGCTTGAACGGCAGGTCGACCGCAACGACGAGAAGCACGGCGCCCGCACCTTCGCGCTCTACGGGGCCTGGGGGACCGGCGCCGCCGTCGCCGGCGACCTGTACGGGTCGGTCGCGTTTGCCGCGCTCGCCGTCGGCTTCCTTGCGCTGGTCGTCGCGTCCCACGTGCTGAGCGTCCAGGCGCAGGGCGATCTCGGGACGACGACCGAGGCAGCCGAGGTAGCGACCTTCATCGTCGGGATCCTCGCGTGGCGGCAGGACTGGATCGCCGCCGTGATGCTGGCGGTTGCCACCGCCGTCGTCCTCGGTTCGAAGACCTACACGCACGGGCTGGCCGCACGGCTGTCAACCGACGACACCAAGGCCGCCCTCCAGTTCGCGGTCGTGACCGGGATCGTCCTGCCGTTGGTTCCCGACGAGCAGTTCGGCCCGTGGGAGGCCATCAACCCGCGCGAGATCTGGCTGATGGTCGTGATCGTCTCGGCGATTGGCCTCGTCGGCTACGTCGGGCTGCGGGCGCGGGGCAGCCGCAGCCTCGGGTTGACCGGGATCCTGGGCGGCATCGTCTCGTCGACCGCCGTGACGCTGGGTCTGAGCCGCCACTCCAGGACGGCCGACGCGCTGCGGCCGGCCCTGGTCGCCGGCATCGTCGGAGCCTCCGCCCTGATGTACCCGCGCGTGGTCATCGAGGCCGCTGCCACGGCGCCCGAGCTTGCGCGGACGCTGGCGCCGACGGTCCTGGTGCTCGGCGGCGTGCTCGGAGCCGTGACGTGGTGGTGGTTCCGCCGCCCGATCGTCGCACCGGGGGACCTCGAGATCCGCAACCCGCTCACGCTCACGACCGCCATCCAGTTCGCCGTCCTGTACGGCGTCATCGTCCTCATGGCGCGGGCGCTCGTGGCCGAGGCCGGCGACGAATCGATCCTGCTGCTCGGTGTCCTCAGCGGCATCGCCGACGTGGACGCGATCACCCTGACGGCCGGCAACCTCGTCGCGGAGGGGCTGGACGAGCGAGTCGGCGCCCAGGTCGTGCTGCTGGCCGCAACCTCGAACGCGCTCGTCAAGGCCGGGATGGTGTGGATCGTCGGGACCCGCGAGCTCGCGCGAACCGCGGCCAGCACGCTGGTGGCCGCCGCCGTGGTCACGGCCGTCGTCGCACTGCTGCTGTGACGTGGATGACGGCCGCTGCTTGGACGACGTGCTTCCCAGCGCTGCCAACCCGATGACATCACATGCGCTTGCGCACGTGCGCGAGTCGGTTGCGGACATCGTTGGCGGCGAGCTGGTCGCGATGTATGTCGTCGGGTCGACCGCGCAGCACGACCGGGTCACCGGCAGCGACCTCGACCTCCTGGTGGTCGTGACCTCGACGCCGCAACGGCCGTGGCTGGCGCAACTGGCGGAGGCCGTCGTCGTGGCCGCCAAGCGGCTGGGCGAGCGCGTCGAGCTCGTGGTCCAGGACGCGGCCGCCGTGGCACACCCCCACTACCCCATGCCCTACGTGCTCAACGTGAACGCCGATCCGGGCCCGGAGGCCGAGCCGCTCGTGAGAACCTCGGGCGACCCGCCGCACTGGTTCTTCCTGGACGCCGCCATGGCACGGGAACATGCACTGCCCCTGCACGGACCGAAGGCCGCAGAGGTCCTCGGCGAGCCGTCGCGCGCCGACGTGGCCAGGGCCATCGTGGACGCCCTGGACTGGCATGCGGCGACGCCCGCCCAGCAGGGCAACGCGGTGTTGAACGCCTGCCGGGCCTGGCGCTTCCTTGCCGGTGCCGGGTGGTCCTCCAAGACGCAGGCGGGACAGTGGGCCGTCCCTCGGTGGGACGATCCCGTGATCGAGCGCGCCCTGGCAGCGCGCAGGGGCCAAACGCCCACGCCAACAATGGATCCCGGTCAGGTCGACCGGCTCCACCACCACGTCCGAGCGCTCGCCCTGGCGGCCCGCTCGGGCGAGTAGCGCGACGCACCCCCACGCTCAACCAGTTATACTGGTTTCGAACGAGTCAGCGACAGAGACCATCAGCACAACCCCGCGTGCCGGTGCCATCCAGCATCGCCTCGCCGAGCCACAGGCGGACCCGGGGAACGTCCCCGAGGAGGAACTCCGATTCCACTTCGTGTCGGGGCGCCCCAGCCTCGACCTCGTCGCCACGATCGGGGAACGGTGGCGGCGTGCCTTCGAGCGACTCCGGACTCCGGCCGACCTGGGTCGTTGGGCGGTCGAGGGCGGGTTCGTCAATGTTCCGCCGGAGGTGGACGGCGCGCACCTTGAGCAGGCACGCCAAGTCCGCCAAGCCGTTGCCCGGCTCGTGTTCGCCTGGACCGCCGGGGAACCGCTCGGGCGCCGTGACCTCGAGGTCCTCAACGAAGGCGCGGCACGACCCGACCTCGTCCCGGCCTTGACGAGCGACGGCACGCTCATGACGCCGGCAACCGCATCGATCGGCGCCGTGCTCGCGACGGTCTCCCGCGATGCGATCCACCTGCTGGCCACGGGGGACCCGCGCCGCGTGCGCGAGTGCGCCGCCGACGACTGCTCGCTGGTGTTCCACGACGCGTCACGGCCTGGTACCCGCCGCTGGTGTTCCATGGCTGGCTGTGGCAACCGTGCGAAGACCACCCGATTTCGGACCCGCCGGGCGGCCGCCCGGTGACCCCGGACCACTGGCACGGACAGCGTGGAGCACCCGCGCACAAGGAGAAGACCGATGATCGAGGCGAACGACACTGACGAATCCCTGGTCGCACCACCTGGCCTGGCCGGGGTCGCCGTCGCCGACACCGAGCTTGGTGCGGTCGACGGCCAGCGTGGCATCTATCACTACCGAGGACGTGACGCGGTGGGGCTCGCCCGCGAGCGCACGATCGAGGAGGCGTGGTACCTGCTGCTGTACGGCGAGCTGCCGGACCTCGAAGCGACTCGGGCGTTCGCCGGGCGCGTCCGGGATGCCGCCGACCTCCCGGCCGCGACTGCCGAGTTGCTGCCCGGCATCGTCGCGGCCAGCCCGAAGGGCGCGCCGCTCGCCGACCTTCGCACGGCCGTCTCTGCGCTCGCGGCCGAGCTGGGCGTTCAAGCCTCGTTGGACCTCGACACGGACACCCTCACCGACCAGCTCATCCGGCTCGTTGCTCCTCAACCGGCGATCGTCGCCTCCCTGTGGAGGCTCCGCAACGGAGAGCAGCTGGTTGGCTCCGACCCGGACCTCGGCGCGGCTGGGCGCTACCTCCAACTGCTGACGGGTGAGCGCCCGAGGCCGGAGATCGTCCGAGCCCTCGAGCGCTACCTGGTCGCCACGATGGACCATGGATTCAACGCCTCGACATTTGCCGCCCGGGTCGTGACCTCCACGGGTGCCGATGCCGGCGCCGCGCTGGTCGCTGGCATCGGCGGCCTCTCGGGCCCCCTGCACGGCGGTGCTCCCGCTCGTGCCCTCGACATGCTCGATGACATCGGCCAGCCGGAGCGCGCCCGTGACTGGGCTCGTGCCGCGGTTGAACGAGGCGAGCGGATCATGGGCTTCGGGCATCGCATGTACAAGACCCGCGACCCGCGGGCCGTGTTTCTGAAGGAAACCGCGGTCGAGCTGGGCGGGCCCCGAGTCGAGCTGGCGCTTGCCGTCGAGGATGCTGTGGTCGGGGTGCTCGCGGAGGCCAAGCCCGGGCGCGACCTGTACGCCAACGTGGAGTTCTACGCCGCGGTCGTGCTCGATGCCTGCGGGCTTCCACGAGAGCTGTTCACGCCGACGTTCGCGCTGAGCCGCGCCATGGGCTGGGCAGCGCACATCCGCGAACAGCACGAGCGTGGCCGCCTCTACCGCCCGACGGCGCGTTACATCGGCCCAAGCCGGGACGCGTAGGCCTCGAGGATCTGCTCTGCGGGTCGCTTGCGGGCCATGGCGGCCATCGCAAGGCGGCCAAGGATGCCGAGCTTGACCCCACCCGTGAAGGTGAGGTCGAGCAGCGTCCCGAGGCTGGCCGGGTTGACCTCCCAGGTCATCCCGAACCCATCGAGCAGCAGGCGATGGCGCAGCGGCCAGGTGTCGGTGTCGACCTCCATCCGGTAGGTCCGGCCGGCCTCTGCCGACGTGCACGTTTCCGACCAAGCGCGGCCGCGGTCGTCGACGCACGTGCGCTGCATGCCTTCCCGGACCGCGCCGTCCGTGGTTGTGGCCGTGACGCCGGGGGCGAACTGGGCCCAGCCGGCGGCGTCCGCGACGAGCGCCCACGCCTCCTCGGGTGCGGTGGCCACCTCGCGGCTGGCACCGAAGGCAATCCGACGAATGCCGAGGCGGTTCGCGTCACCGGCCCGATGCAGGCCGAGCGCCTGGGATGTCGCGAAGCCAGCCACGGCAAGCGTCACGAGCGCGAGCAGGGCGTCCCCCAGGGGCGTCAGCACGTCACCGGCGATCACCGCGCCGGTCCCCACGACCCAACCGAGGTCCGCGACGATGATCCATCGCGCGGCACGGCGCAGCAGGCCGGGTCGCGCGAGCGCGGCCAGGATGGCGTCGGCGAAGACGAGCAGCCCGATCCCCGGTCATTCCAGGCCTCCTGCGTTGGTCGGATCAGAGCCGGTGCGGACATCATCCTGGCCGGCGTGGTCTCGGCAATGACCTGGCAGGTCATCGTCGACGTGACGTGGCCGATCTAGCCTCGGTCGACGAAGGGAAGGACTTCTCATGACGACCGCGACGGTCACCGCGTTCGGTCGCGAGCTGCGGCGGTGGCGGGAGGCCAGACGCAGCAGCCAGTTCGAGCTGTCCCTGGCGGCCGACGTGTCCCAGCGCCACCTGAGCTGGCTCGAGACCGGCAGGAGCAACCCCAGCCGCGAGATGGTGCTGCAACTTGCGGAGGCGCTCGACCTGCCGCTGCGCGCCCACAACGAGCTGCTCGGCGCCGCCGGGTTCGCGCCGCGCTACCCGGACCAGGGGCTCGACGAGGGCGACCGCGCCGAGATCCGCCGGGTCCTCCAGGGCGTCCTCGACGCCCACGAGCCCGCCCCGGCATACGTCGTCGACCGCAGCTGGAATCTCGTGCTCGCCAATGCCGCGACCGCGCGGCTGATCACGCTGCTGCCGGACCCCGTGGCGGCGGCCGCCGCGGCCCGTGGCAACGTGCTGCGCCTGCTGCTGCATCCTGACGGGCTGCGACCGCATGTCGTCAACATCGGCGAAGCCTGTTCGGTGCTGCTCGGCCGGCTGCGCCGCGAGGTCATCGAATACGGCGGGGCCGACGACCTCGCGGCCCTGCTGGCCGAAGCCGAGGAGCTGGCCGGTGCCGCAAACGCGTCCGCCGCCCCGCCGACGGCAGGGGATCTGGCAGTACCCCTGCACGTCGAGCTGGCCGGCCGTCGCCTCCAGTTCCTGACGATGATCGCCACGATTGGCGCCGCCCACGACGTCACGGTCGAGGAGCTGCGGATCGAGACGCTGCTTCCGGCGGACGAAGCGACGCGAACCGCCCTCGCCGAGCTTGCCGACAGGGCACGCTGACCCTCCGTCACCATCCATCCTGGGAGGACTGCCATGATCCTGCTGTCGGACGCAACCCGCACGACCGCCGCGGTCCTGCTCTTCAGCCTCGTCACGGTCGAGACGGGTGGGATGTACCTGGTCCGGCTGGTTCGTGGCTCGGCAGCGGCCACGCCGTTCCAGCTCGCCTTTGCCCGCGCGGGACACGCCCACGCGGCTGTCCTGCTCGTGCTCTCGCTCGTGTGCCTGCTGCTGGCCGATGCGGCCGCGGTCACCGGCGTCGCTGGACAGGCCGGCCGCTGGCTCGTCCCGGCCTCCGCACTGCTGATGCCGGGAGGCTTCTTCTTCTCGAGCCTCGGCAACGGCCGGACCAGCCCCAATCGTTTCATCGCGCTCCTCTGGGCCGGTGCGGCGAGCCTCGCCGCCGGGCTCACGGCGCTGGGAATCGCGCTGGTCCAGGCGGGCTGAACCCGGGAGCGCGCCGGCACCTTTGCGTGCGACCTCACCACCCGTTCGCAGGTGGCATGCTGTCGCCGTCCGGATGGAGCAGTCGCATGTCGGTGGGCACGGTCGTCATCGCCGAGACGACCCTGCTCGCCAACGCGATCCGGACCGCCCCGCACGCCCGTGTCCGCACGTACCCCACCTGGAACCTCGCCCAGCTGGGCCGTCACGTCGGGGAGATCCATGGCTGGGCAACCGGGATCGTCCGTGATGGCGCCACCGAACGGCCGTCGCGAGCCAAGCTGACCGACGTCGGGGACAACGAGATCGCGGGCGTGCTGCACGTCGGGGCGGCCGCACTCGCCGAGGTGCTCGATTCCTGTGATCCTGCCGCGTCGGTCTGGACCTTCGCGGGCGACGGCACGAACGCGTTCTGGCGTCGACGGATGCTCCTCGAGACGACCATCCATCGGTGGGACGCCGAGGACGCGGTCGGTCAACTCTCGGGGGTCGATGACCAGACCGCTCTCGACGGCCTCGCGGAGTGCGTGGCCGTCTACCTCGAGCCGAACCTCTCCGCCTGGACGCTGTCGACCTCCGGCGCCGCCGTCACGGCAACGGACGGCTCGTTCCGGTGCACCGTGTCCGGAGGTCCACTGGAGACTTGGCTGTTCGTGATGGGGCGGCGCCGGTTGGCCGGCATGGAGGTCACCGGCGACATGGGCACGGCCACCCGCTTCGCCGAGGCCATCGCGGCTGTCCGCGGTCCCGCCTGACTTGGCGGCTCGGCGGGGCAAGCCTTGCAATGGCGCGGCAGCCGCGCAATCCTCGTCGTGTTCATCTGGCTGGACGCGCGAGGAGCTGGGGGTTGATGGCCGACGCGGTTGGTCTCGTCACGCGAGTTCACCGGCGGCTCGCGAGTGCCGGTCACGCCCTGCCCGTTCGCCTCTGGGAGGGAACCAGGCTCGGGCCACAGGACGCGGAGTTCGTCGTCGTCCTCCAGCAACCCTGGGCGCTGCGAGCCATGCTCGTCCCGGCGAGCGACCTCGCGATCGGCGAGGCCTACGTGCACGACGACTTCGACGTCGAGGGCTCGATGGTCGCCGCGCTCCGTGCCGCGGCTGACCTGGCCAGCGACATGGGACGGCTCCGTCGGCTCGCCGTCGGGGCCGACGTTCTGCGGCTGCCGCGACCGCCGCGACGCCCGACCGCCCGCCGCGCACGCGTGTCGGGCAGGCTGCACTCCCGTGGCCGTGACGCCCAGGCGGTCCGGTTCCACTACGACCTCGGCAACGACTTCTTCCAGCTGTACCTGGACGAGGAGATGGTCTACTCCTGCGCCTACTTCGCCGAGGACGACGACGACCTGGACCGTGCCCAGGTCCGCAAGCTGGACCTGGTCTGCCGCAAGCTGCACCTGCGTCCCGGCGAGCGCTTCCTGGACATTGGCTGCGGTTGGGGCGCTCTCCTGGTGCACGCGGTTCGCCGGTATGGCGTCCAGGCGGTCGGGGTGACGTTGTCTGCGGAACAGGCGGCACTCGCACGCGAACGGGTGACCGCGGCCGGACTGGACGACCGGGTCGAGGTGCACGTCACCGACTACCGGGACGTCACCGGCACCTTCGACGCCATCGCGTCCATCGGCATGGTCGAACACGTCGGGGTCCGCAACCTCCCGACGTACTTCGCGACGGCGCGTCGGCTGCTCCGCCCCGGCGGCCGGTTCCTCAACCATGGCATCACGCCCGGCCAGCGCAACGAGGCACGACGCTTGTCCGAGGACCGGGGCTCATTCGTCGGTGCCCACGTCTTCCCGGACGGCGAGCTCGTGCCCACCTGGATGGCCGTCCAGCACATGCAGCGGGCGGGCTTCGAGGTCCTCGACGTCGAGGAGCTGCGGCCGCACTACGCCCGGACGCTCCAGCACTGGGTGCGCCGGCTCGAGGCAAACGCCGACGTGGCCTGCAAGGCTGGCGGCGAGGAGGCCTATCGGGTCTGGCGTGCGTACATGGCCGGCTCGGTGGTCGGGTTCGAGAGCCGCGACCTGGGCGTGGTGCAGGTGCTCGGGTCGGTGGGCGCCGACGTGCCACCTGGCCGCGACTGGATGCTGCCGACAGCCTGATCGGCGTCAGGCGTAGCTGGCGCGCATGCGGGCGACAGACTCCTCGGCGCCCATGACCACGATGACGTCCCCGGCGCTCAGGGAGCGGTCCGCGGACGGGTGGGAGTCGAGTTCGTCACCTGAGCGCACGGCCACGACCGTGCACGACCAGCGTTCGCGGATGGCACCGTCGCGAAGGGTCCCGCCCGCAAGGTCGGAGTTCTCGCCGACGGGGATCTCCTCGAGCATCATGTCGACGGCACCCGTCGACAGCAGGTCGAGGAACTTGGCCACGACCGGACGGGTCAGGAGCTGTGCGATCCGCCGGCCGCCGATCGTCGTGGGCGCGATCACCCGGTCCGCGCCGGCGCGCAGCAGCTTGCTCTCGTTCTCGTCGAGCTTCGCGCGCGCGATGACCTCGGTGGCCGGTGCCACGCCCTTGACGGTGAGGGTGATCAGGACGTTGTCGGCGTCGGAGTTGACGGCCGCGACGACGGCGCGTGCGTGGTCCAACCCCGCTGCGTCGAGGACGTGCTCCTCGGTGGCATCGCCCCCGACATGCAGCATGCCGGCTTCCTCGATCATCGCCAGCTTGTCGGGGTCGTTGTCGACGACGATGAACGCGGCGTCGTTGTCGGCCAGCTCCTCGGCCACGTGGACGCCAACACGGCCGAAGCCGCAGACGATCACGTGACCGCGGAGTGCATCGATCCTGCGTTCCATGCGGCGTCCTTCCACGGCCCTCTGGAGGTGGCCCTCGACGATGAGCTCCGCGGAGCTGATCGCGACGATGGTCAGGCTCACGACACCTGTGAGGATGACGCCGATCGTCAGGATCCTGCCCCCGTCGCCCAGCTCGAAGGTCTCGGCGAAGCCGACGGTCGAGATCGTGATCACCGTCATGTAGAGGGCATCGAACGGCGTGGCGTCCGTGACCAGCTGGTAGCCGACAAAGCCGAGGGCCAGGGACACGCCGATGCCCGCGAAGCCAATGCGCAGCCGGGTGAGCTCGGGACCGACAAGTGACCGCGCAGCATTCATGTGGACCAGGCCTGCAATCCCTCACGGTGTCGACCGAGCGTAGTTGTGGGCCCGCGCGATCCGCGCGGAGCACGATTCGTGCGTGGCGAGGCCCTACGGCTCCGTCGACGGGCGATCGCCAGCGGTCCCCTCGCGTCCGGGCCGTCTGACTCTTGCCGGGTGCGCTCCGGCACCGCACGCTCGAACAGGATGCGGGAGGTCGACATGGCCAGTTCCCTGCCGCGGCGGGCTGCCGCCTTCCGGCAATGCGAGTTCTGCGAGTACGACTTCCTCACCGACACCGGCGAACGCGGTTGCCACTACTACGAGTGCCCCTACCTGCCCGAGGACTTTGACGTCTGGTGTCCCACGTGTCGCTACAACTTCGTGGTGAAGGACGGCAACCCCGAGTGCAGCGATCCACCTTCCTGCTCGTTCGCTCGCACGGTTGCTCCGGGTCGCGTGGCCGCGTTGCACGAATGGCTCGGGATCCCCCGGTAGGCCCGTTCGCATTCGCCGCCTGGTCGACCCGGCGATGCCCTGTTTGGCGCGATTACGCTCCCGGCCGATGACGATGGATCCGGCCGATGCACGCGATCCCATCCTCGAGCGTCAGCACACGATGGTGCGACCGTGGCTCACACTGCCGTGGCGACGTCGGCTGGCCATCCTCGTGGGTGGGACGCTTGGAGGCGCTGCGAGGCTGGCGGTCTCGGAGCTGCTCAACGGACATGGCGACGTGCCGTGGGGCACGCTCGTCGCCAACCTCGCCGGCGCGCTGCTCCTCGGCTACCTGCTGACGCGACTGTTGGGGGCGGCGCAACGGTCCTCGTTGACGATTCCGTTGTTCTGCACGGGCGTGCTTGGGAGCTTCACGACGTTCTCGGCCTTCTCCCTGGAGACCTGGAACCTGCTCGACGCGGGCAGGATCGGGGTGGGCCTTGCCTACGCGCTCGGCAGCCTGGTGGCCGGACTGGCGCTGGCGGCGCTCGGCATCCGCGTCGCGGAGCGACACGCATGATCGTCGTGGCGGCCATGATCGGAAGCGGCGTTGGTGCCCTCGCTCGGTGGGAGCTCGGTGGCGCAGTCCAACGCCGCACAACCAGCCCACGGCCATGGGGAACCGCCGCGGTCAACCTCGTTGGCGCGACGCTCCTGGGTGTCCTGGTCGGGCTGGGCACCTCGGACCGGCTCTCCGCTGATGCCGTAACCGTGCTGGGGACGGGCTTCTGCGGCGGGTTCACGACCTTCTCGACGTGGATGGTCGAGTCGGTGCGGCTCGGCGAGGAGGGCGGGACGGCGGGACTCATTGCCGTGACGGTCAACGTCGGGGCCATGTTCGCCGTCGGGGTCGCGATCGCCGCCATCACTGTCAGCGTCACGTGACGCAGGAGGAACGAGCATGGAGAACATTCCGGACGGGAAGCTGTTGCGCATCTTCGTCGGTGAGGACGACGAGCATCACGGCCGCCCGCTCTACGAGGCAATCGTGCTGACGCTCCGAGAGCACGGCCTGGCGGGAGCCACGGTGTTTCGCGGGATGATGGGGTTCGGGCGCTCGTCCGTTCTGCACTCGGCCCACGTCCTGCGCCTTTCAGAGGACCTGCCCATCGTGATCGAGTGCGTGGACCGCGAGGCCAGCATCGATGCCGTCCTGCCCGTCCTCGACGAGATGATCACGGAGGGACTCGTCACGGTCGAGAAGGCGGAAATCCGACTGCACCGCGGCCGCGGCCAGGAAGGGTCGTGAGGCCGACGGAGTTCGTCGGCTACCGGCCGAGCTGCGACAGAGAGCGTCCGAGCAGGGGAAGCCAGGCGAGCATGAGCACGATCGCCGGCATGAACGCCGCTTCCGGGACGGCGACCGCCACCAGCGTGTAGCCCGCCAGCCATCCGCCGAGAGCCGTGCCGACCACGCGGGCTGCCCCATCGAGCGGCCACGAGACGGCAATGATCCAGGCGCCGGCGGGCAGGTGGCCGACGAGTCGCACGAACGTGGCCGACGCCTCGGACGCCCCGGCGATCCCCATCACGTTGCTCGCGATGTCGATCGTCAGCCAGGCGAAACCGGCAGCCTTTGCCCACCCCGGTGCCGGAGCGTTGAGCACCACCGGAACAAGGGCCAGGTGGAACACGATGCCGAGTGAGGCCACGGCGTTCGTTGCGCCTTGGCTGTCATTGTTCTGCGTGGCACCGAAGGCGACGGCGAGGCCGAAGAAGAGCACCGCGGACACCCACGCCCACGTGCTGGGACGGATGCCTCGGGTGGCTGACGCGGTGGTTTCCAGGGCCATGAGGGCGACTCCCATGTTTGCTCCTGGTCAACGTACGGAGGACCTTTGAATATCTCAATGACAAGATAGTGATCAATCCAATAGTCAACAGATATTGTTTGTCGCGTGGAACTTCGACAACTGCGGTACCTGGTGGCGTTTGCCGACACCGGGTCGTTTGCGGCAGCTGCCGAGCGGGAGCGGATCGCCCAGCCGGCCCTGTGGAAGCAGGTGCGCCAGCTCGAGCGCGAGCTCGGCGTCCTCGCTTTCGAGAAAGCAGGTCGACGCGTCCGGCTGACAGCCGATGGCGACCGGGTCGTCATGCGCGCGCGCGACATCCTGGCCCGTGCATCGGACCTGGAGGCGCTGGGCGCGGCCATGCGCGATGGGATCGCCGGTGTCGTTCGAGTGACATCCCTCGGACCCCCGATTCCGCAACTGCTCGGACGAGCGGTCGTGACGTTCCAGGCGCAACGTCCAGACGTGCGCGTGGTCATGGAGGAGTCCACTGGTGCCGATCGTCGGCCGGCGCACGGGGATGCGCGCACGTTCGTCGACATTTCGGCGACCGCCGACTGTGCCATCGGCAGCGAGATCCCGGATGAGTGCGACGGCGTTGGGCTCGACCAGGTGCGAGTCGTCCTGGTCCCGGCGGAGAACAGCCCGCTGCGCCGCCGCCGCCGGGTCGACGTGTCCGAGCTCCGCGACCGGCCGATCGTCACTGCCGGCCAGGCGTCGATGTCGCGAACTCATTTCGAATCGGCCTGTGCCCGGGCTGGTTTCCGGCCCCACATCGTCGCGGCGAGCGAGAACCCGATGTCCGTCGTGGCGCTTGGGCGATCGGGTGTCGGCGTGGCGGTCATCGCCGATGACGCTGCCGGCAATCCTCCCGATGGGCAACCCTGGCCGATCCTCACGGCCGATGGCCAACCGTTCACGGCCGTGGTGGCCATGTTCTGGCCGGCGGACCGTCGCCGTTCCACCGCAGTGAACGCCTGGATCGACCACGTCAAACGAATGGCTGCCGGCCAGGCGTGACGGCTCGCGCGACTAGTTTGCAGCGAATCACACGAGAATGAGGAGGGGGCGTGGCGCTCGACGCGGACGTGATCGTCGTTGGCGGGGGCATCGCTGGGCTGGTCACGGCTGCCGAGGCAGCCGACGCCGGTGCGAAGGTCATCGTCTGCGACCAGGAACCCGAGCAGTCACTCGGTGGGCAGGCCTTCTGGTCGCTCGGGGGCCTCTTCCTCGTGGATTCGCCGGAGCAGCGTCGGCTGCGCATCCACGACTCGCACGAGCTGGCCTGGGCCGACTGGTTGGGCACGGCCGGATTCGACCGTCTCGACGGCGAGGACCACTGGCCGCGCCAGTGGGCCGAGGCCTATGTCGACTTCGCCGCAGGGGAGAAGCGGGCGTGGCTGTACGAGCAGGGGCTCAAGGTGTTCCCCACCGTCGGGTGGGCCGAGCGCGGCGGCGGGCTGGCCAGCGGCCACGGCAACTCCGTGCCGCGGTTCCACATCACCGTCGGCGCGGGCCCGGGCACCATGGCCCCGTTCGCCCGCCGATGCCGCGAGCACGAGGCCGCCGGCAACCTCGAGTTCCGGTTCCGCCACCAGGTCGACGACCTCGTCCTGAGCGACGGGACGGTCACGGGCATCACCGGGACCTTGCTGGCGCCCAGCGACATCGAGCGCGGCCAGGAATCCACCAGAGACAGGGTCGGTGAGTTCGAGTTGTCCGCCCAGGTCGTCGCCGTCACGTCGGGCGGCATCGGGGGCAACTTCGACCTGGTCCGCAAGAACTGGCCCACCGACCGGGTCGGGCCGGCACCTGAACACCTCATCTCGGGGGTCCCTGCGCATGTCGACGGCCGGATGCTCGAGATCACCGAGCAGGCCGGCGGCAGCATCGTGAACCGCGACCGGATGTGGCATTACACCGAGGGGATCCGCAACTGGAACCCCATCTGGCCACACCACGCGATCCGCGTGCTGCCCGGACCGTCGTCGCTGTGGCTCTCCGCGACCGGCAAGCGGCTGCCCGTCCCGGCCCTGCCCGGCTCCGATTCGCTGGGGACGATGAAGGCGATCCTCGACACGGGATTCGACTACTCGTGGTTCGTCCTGACCCAGAAGATCATCGAGAAGGAGTTCGCGCTCTCCGGCTCCGAGCAGAACCCGGACCTGACCAGCTCGTCGCCGCTCGGGCTGCTCCAGCGGCTCAAGTCGGGGCCGACCGGCCCCGTCCAGGCCTTCATGGACAAGGGCCCCGACTTCGTCGTGGAGGACAACCTCGAAGCCCTCGTCAAGGGCATGAACGAGCTCACGGACGAGCCGCTGCTGGACTTCGAGCAGGTCAAGTGGGAGGTCGAATGCCGCGACCGGCAGCTCAACAACTCGATGTTCAAGGACCTCCAGCTGATGCAGATCGTCAACCACCGCAACACGATCATCGAACGGCTGGTTCGCACGGCGCCGCCGCACCGGCTGCTCGATCCCAAGGCCGGCCCGTTGATCGGCGTCAAGATGAACCTGATGACGCGCAAGACGCTGGGCGGCCTCGAGTGCGATCTCGACGGGCGTGTGCTGCGGCGCGACAGCGGTGGGGCGTTGCCGGGCCTGTACGCCGCGGGTGAGGTCGCCGGGTTCGGCGGCGGCGGGATGCACGGCTACCGGGCCCTGGAGGGCACCTTCCTGGGCGGCTGCATCTTCTCGGGGCGCACCGCCGGCCGCGCCATCGGCGCCGCCGTCACCTGACCGTCCGTCACGGCCGCTGAACCTTCCACCTGCGGCAAAGTAAAGCGGCCTGCCAGGTCAGGTCCAACGGTCCTGTCGGACGCCGTCCGCGCCAGCCACCGTCACCGGTGAGACACCGCACGAGGAGTGCCCGATGGTGACGGTTGAAGCCCTGGCGTTCGTGGCGCAAGGCCGGTGGGGCGACCACATGTGGGGCTGGACTGGCTGGTGGATGGGCCTCGCGATGGTGCTGTTCTGGGTGGCGGTCATCTGGCTCGTCCTGATCCTGGTTCGGAGCACGGACCAGCGAACCGGATCCGGCAGGCGTCCACTGGACCACGCACGCGAACTGCTCGCGGACCGACTTGCCCGCGGCGAGATCGACACGGACGAGTACCGAGAACGGCTCGACGCCTTGCCCTGAGGCTTCCGCGACCCTGGCCCGGCCCGGTCAGCTGACGTTGAACGTGCCGACCATGCCGGCCTCGTAGTGGCCAGGCTGGTGGCAGCCGAAGAGGACCTCGCCTGATCCGGTGAAGGTCCAGGTGACGTCCTTGGTCTCGCCGGGCTGGAGCGCGACCGCGTTTGGCTCGTCGTGCATGGCGCTGCCGGAGGGCATCTCCTGCATCTCGGTTTCGTGCTCGTCCTGGGCCGCTTCGTCACCGATCACGAACTCATGGATCGCCGCACCGGTGTTCGTGATCGTGAACGTGATGGTCTCGCCGACACTCACGTCGACGGCTGTCGGGTCGAACTCGATGTCGCGGGCCTCGATCTCAACGGAGCGATCGGCGCCGGCGGCGTCGCCGGGCTCGCCGAAGGCGAACGAGGTCTCCCCCTCGCTCATGTCCATTCCACCGCCCGTTCCCGTCGACGTGGGCTCGGCACCACCGTCGTCTCCCCCGCACGAGGCGGCAACCAGCGCGAGGACGAACAGGGGCAACAGGCGGGCAGCCGCCACCCTGCGGAACGTCGTGGTCATGACGTGACTCCCTCTCGGCAGGTGTCTTTGTAGCGCCTCGGACGGCACGCCGGGTCATCGCGGCGGCCCTTGACCTTCCAGCGAATGGAAGCCTTAGTCTGTTGCTCCGCCCTCCGAGGAGTCCGTGATGGCCGAGATGGCAACGGCCGAGATGCTGATCGGCGAACTGGCTGATGCCGTCGGCGTGAACCCCAAGACGATCCGATACTACGAGCAGGTCGGGCTGCTGCCCGATCCGCGTCGGACCGAGTCGGGCTACCGGCTCTACGACGAACGCGACGCCGCTCGGCTTCGGTTCGTGCGCCGCGCCCAACAGCTCGATCTTCGTCTCGACGAGATCGCCGAGATCCTGGCCCTCCGCGACCGCGGGGAGGTTCCGTGCAGCTACGTCCGCGACGTCGCGGCCCAACGTCTCGCCGAGCTCGACGCGCGCATCGCCGAGATGCGAGCGGCCCGAAACGACTTGGCCGCGCTCCTCGACACGGCCGATGAGGCGGCCTCGGGTGGCCATGACGCGGACTTCTGTGCGCTGATCGAACACCACAATGAGGCGATGGATCATCCCGCTTGACCTTCCAGCGGCTGGAAGCCGTACGGTGGGCTTCCAGTTCAGGGAAGGATCGTCGGATGATCCACGAGCATGGTGCCAGCGCTGCACACGGGCACGACGAGCATGCACACGACGAGCATGCGCGGGACGAACGTGCGCACGACGAGCACGCGCACGACACGCCCGGGCACGGTGATCATGCGGCGATGTTCCGCGATCGGTTCTGGGTCACGCTGGCGCTGACCCTGGTGATCGTCTGGTTCAGCGAGACGGTGCAGGGGTGGTTCGGCTACGGGGCGCCCGACGTGCCGGGGGCGGACTGGATCCCGGCCATCGGCGGCACCGTCGTGTTCGTGTACGGCGGGCGCGTCTTCGTCGAGGGCGGCCTGTCCGAGGCACGCCAGCGGAAGCCGGGCATGATGTTGCTGATCTCGCTGGCCATCACGGTTGCGTTTGTCGCCAGCTGGCTGACCGAGCTCGGGGCGATCGAGGACCTCGACTTCTGGTGGGAGCTGGCCGCGCTGGTGACCGTGATGCTGCTGGGGCACTGGCAGGAGATGCGGGCCATCGGCCAAGCGCGCGGCGCACTCGCGGCCCTCGCCGAGCTGCTGCCCGATGTCGCCGAGCGCGTTGGTCCAGGCGGCGAGATCGCCACCGTGTCGATCTCTGAACTGGCCGCAGGCGACGTCGTCCTGGTCCGGCCGGGGGCTCGGGTCCCCGCTGATGGCCACGTGATCGAGGGCGCCGGCGAGTTCGACGAGTCCATGCTCACGGGTGAGTCACGTCCCGTCTTCCACGAGATCGGCGAGCGGGTCGTTGCCGGCTCCGTCGCGGCGGGCAGCGCCGTCCGGCTCCAGGTCGATGCCGTGGGCGACGACACGGCGTTGGCCGGTATCCAGCGCCTGGTCGCGGAGGCGCAGTCCTCGACCTCGCGGACGCAGCGGCTCGCCGACCGGGCGGCCGCATGGCTGTTCGCCGTCGCGACGTCCTCGGCGCTCGTCACGACGATCGTCTGGCTGTTGCTTGATCAGCCGGCGAACGCCGTTGCTCGTTCCGTGACCGTGCTCGTGATCGCGTGCCCGCACGCCCTTGGCCTGGCCATTCCGCTGGTGGTGTCGATCTCGACGGGCAAGTCGGCCCGCGCCGGCATCCTTGTCAAGGACCGGTTGACGCTCGAGCGCGTTCGCACGGTGGACGCGGTCCTCTTCGACAAGACCGGCACGTTGACCGCTGGCGAACACGTGGTCACGGACGTCGCGACCATCGGGATGGCGACCAACCGGGTGCTGGCACTGGCCCGCGCCGTCGAGCTCGACTCCGAGCACCCACTCGGCCGGGCAATCATTCGAAAGGCCGATGCCGCAGACGCCGAACGGCTCACGGCCAGCGACTTCGACGCCATGACCGGGCGCGGCGTGTCCGCTCGTGTCGACGGGCAGGTGGTCGCGGTGGGTGGTCCCGCTCTGCTTCGCGAGCTCGGCCTGGCCGCGCCAGCCGAGCTGACCGCCTCGATAGACCAGTGGGAGCGGCGTGGCGCCGCGGTCCTGAACATCGTCGTCGACGGCGAGATCGCCGGCGCCTTCGCGCTCGAGGACCGGATCCGCGACGAGTCACGCCAGGCAGTCGACGGGCTGCACGCGCTCGGGATCCAGGTCGTGATGATCACCGGGGATTCGCAGGCGGTCGCGGATCACGTCGCCGCGGAGCTCGGGATCGACCGGGTCCACGCCGAGGTCCTGCCCGAGGACAAGGATGACGTGGTGCGTTCGCTCCAGGCGGCTGGCCTGTCGGTGGCCATGGTCGGCGACGGCGTCAACGACGCGCCCGCCCTGGCCCGCGCGGACGCGGGCATCGCCATCGGCGCCGGCACCGACGTCGCCATCGAGTCGGCCGGCATCGTGCTCGCCTCGGACGATCCGCGAGGCGTGCTTGCCGTGATGCGCCTGTCGCGGGCGACGTACCGCAAGATGCTCCAGAACCTCGCGTGGGCAACCGGCTACAACGTGTTCGCGATCCCGCTCGCGGCCGGCGTCCTGGCGCCGATCGGGCTGGTCCTTGCCCCGGCGCTCGGCGCGGCCCTGATGAGCCTGTCCACGATCATCGTGGCGCTCAATGCCCAGCTGCTCCGTCGGCTTGACCTCACGTCAGCTGCTGCCCCCGCCTGACGGCTCCGAACAGATCGGGATGGCGCTCCTCCAGCGCGTCGAGGTGTGAGCCCGGCCAGTACACCTGGCCGCAGCCGGGGCATCTCGAGAATCGGTCGTGCTCACGCGCGGTCCGGGCCGGGATCTGCTCGCGAACCTCGTCGAGACCGGCCACGACGAGCAGCCCGTTGCACGCCGGGCAGCGGGTCGCGGGATGGGCACGTGATGCCAGGCCCCACCGCGCCACGACCTCCTCGAGCTGTTCGTCCGGGTCGGGCGCGCGAGGGCAGTACCCGTGGAGGATCTCGCGTCGCATGAGCAGCTGCCGGTCGCGCGTGAGCACGATGCGGTCCTCGGTCACGGACCGGCGGGCGAGCTCGGCATCGTCGGCCGCCACCTCGTACCAGGTGTCGAAGCCGAGGATCCGCAGCCGACGAGCGAGCGTGCCGAGGTGAACGTCGGCGACGAAGCGTCGTGGCTCGGGCGAGGGCGAGGCGTCGTTGCCGGCGGGCGCCAGGTCGTGCCCGGCCGGGTAGACGCTCAGGCGCGATCCTGGCGCCACGATGTCGCTGAGGGTTGCCGGCTGCCCGTCCACCAGCACGCCCCCGACCTCGACGTGGGGGAGGCCGTTGGACTCCAGCAGGTCCTTGATCGACCGCCGCTCGCCGATCGGCAGATCGGCCGTGCCGTCACGGTCAGCGGCGTCGACGAACCACCCGAGATCGCCGTAGAGGCGAACCTCGACATGCGTCGTGGGCGCCGACGACATCAGCGCCGCCGCAGCAGCGTCAGCCCGTCGAAGATCGGCAGCAGGACGGTCTCCCAGCGAGGGTCGACGGCAACCGTGTCGTTGAACGCCTGGATGGCAGCAAGGTTTTCGTCGCGGCCAGCCTCGTCGACCACCCGCCCGGACCACAGCGTGTTGTCGGCCGCGACGAGCCCGTCGGGCCGAAGCAAGCCGTGAAGGGCGTCGACGTACGCGACGTAGTTGGCCTTGTCGGCGTCGACGAATGCGAAGTCGAAGGTGGCATCCTCGGCTGCCAGCGAGGCCAGGGTGTCCAGCGCCGGACCGATGCGCAGGTCGATGCGGTCGCCGACTCCGGCCTGCTCCCAGTGGCGGCGGCCGATGGCGGTCCATTCCTCGCTGACGTCGCAGGCAACCAGTTGCCCCCCGTCGGGGAGCGCCTGAGCCATTCCCAGTGCGGACAGCCCCGTGAACGTGCCGATCTCGAGGACGCGTGCCGCCCCGGTCGCGCGCACCAGCATCCCGAGCAACGTTGCCTGCCCGTGCGAGACCTGCATGTCGGCCAACGGCAGCTGGCTGGTTTCTGCGATCAGGGCGGCCGCGACCTCGTCCGGTGCCTCGGAGCGGTCCGCGACGTACGCGGCAAGCTCGTCGGAGAGATAGAACGGCCGTCGACTCATGCGCACCAAGGTAGGCACGTGGGACGGCGCGGTGGCGGTCGCTCGCTGGCAGCTGCCTCGCTCGGGGGGCCTGCCGGCGGTCAGTCCGCGGACGTGCGCGCGTGGCCGACCTCCTGGAGGACCCAGGTGTTGCCGTCGGGATCGGCAAAGTCGGCAAACGAGTTGTAGTCCACGTGGGACGGGTCGGTGCCGTCCTGCCACCCCTTCGAAGTCATGTGACGGATCGGGCTCACCTCCACCCCGCGACCGAGCAGCTCGTCGCGGGCCGCCTCGATGTCGGTGACGACCAGGTGCGTTCCGCGAACGGATCCCGGCGGCACGTCGTCGTTGACTCCGACCCCGAACGTGATCGAGCAGGCCGATCCAGGCGGCGTGAGCTGCACGACGCGGAACGTGTCGTTGGGTTGGTGGTCGACGTCGAGCCGGAATCCACACTGCTCGTTGTAGAACTCCTTGGCACGGTCGACGTCCGCGACCGGCAGCAGGACGAGCTCGAGTCGGTAGTCCATCGCTCGCTTGTCCTCGGTCATGCTGCGGCGAGCAGGGTGTCGAGGCGCTCGTAGCCCTCGCGGACGCCGCTCTCCATGCCGCTGGCAACGAAGGCGTCACGGCCTTCGAACGAGTCGACGAGGGATGTGGCGACCAGGCGCGTTCGCCCGCCGTCAAGCGGTTCGAGGACCAGGGTCTCGAGCGCGACGCCGTCGGGGAAGCCCTCGTAGGTGAACGTCTGCACGATCCGGTCGGGCGAGCGCACCTCGTGGAAGCACCCGCGGAAGCCATGTTCGTTGTCGTCGTCGACGTGGAGGAACCGCCACGAGCCGCCGGTGCGGCAGTCCCAGTGGTCGATCTCCATCCGGTACCTGGCAGGACCGAGCCATTGGACGACCAGCTCGGGCTCGACATGGGCGCGGAAGACCTTGTCGGGGGGTGCGTCGAACTCGCGGACGATGCGGACGAGGGGCACATCCGGGTCGGCGATGATCTCGGTCTCGTGTTTCGTGGCGGGCATGGCTGGCTCCTTCACGGGGTGGGTGCAGGTTCGTCCGGCAGGTTCGCGAGAACCTCGTCGAGGCGGCGGTAGCGCTCCTCGGCCTCGCGGCGGTACCGCTCGATCCACATGGTCATCAGGTCGAAGACCTCCGCGTCGAGGTGAACGGGCCGCCGTTGCGCGTCGCGACTGCGCGTCACGACGCCGGCGTCCTCGAGCACCTTGATGTGCTTCGAGATGGCCTGGATGCTGATGTCGTACGGCTCGGCCAACTCGCTGACCGTCGCGTCACCCACCACCGCCAGCCGGGCGACCATGTCGCGCCGGGTCGGGTCGGCAAGTGCCCGGAAGGCCATCGAGAGCGCGTCCGCTGCCACCCGCATCCTTGTTCAACTGGACAGTTGAAGATCATAGGGTGGCGTGGGTGCACTTGTCAACTGATTGGTTGAAGAAGCGGACACGTGATCAGAACGGCAACCGGACCGTGTCATCGCCGGCGAGGATCGAGGCCGCCACGTGGCGAGCAAGCATCGGGCCAATGATGTTGCCATGGCCGCTGTAGCCGCCGATCACGTGCACGCCCGGCATCACGGTCGTGCAGATCGGCAACCGATCCGCGGTCCACGCGGACGGCGCGCTCCACCGCCGTTCGATTGCCACGTCGCCATCGAGGCTCGCGACGATGTCCTCCAGGTGCTCCTGGACTGGCGAGGTCGTTGCCGGCTCGACGGTCCAGGCATCGTCGCCCTCCAGGTCGCGGCCGCCGCCGACGTGGAGCGACCCGTCGCTGGCCTGACGCAGGTAGTCGAGGCCGAACCGCCGGTAGACGGGGCAGGTGACCGTGCCGGCCGCGACTGGCGCGGTCGCCAGCATCTGGAGGCGGGCGGTACGGACCCCGACGTCAGGCAACAGCCGCTCGAGGCCACCGTCGATCGCGATCACGAGGACCGGCGAACCAAGCGGCCGCCCGTCGACGTCGACGACTTGGCCTGGCTCGACGACATCGATGTCGACACGTGCCAGGACCGCCCCGGCGGCGAGAGCCCGCTCGGCCAGGTGATGACACCGATCCAGCGGTTCGTACTGGCCGTCGGTGGGGATGCGGATGCCTCGCCCGTGCTGCCCTTCGTACGCCTCGACCGGGAAACCCGACTCGCCGAGCGCCGCGTGGTGACGGCGGATGTCCTCGTCCTCGTCGATCCCGGGCGCCGCGACACGCAGGCTGCCGACCCGGGCCGCGGTCAGTTCCTCGGCGAAGGTCCGGTCCAGCTCTTCGAGCGTGGCTCGGTACCAGGCGTCGGCGCGATCCCGACCCAGGGCGGCGATCGCGTCGTGGTGGAACAGGGCGAGCCCGCCGAGCAGGAACCCGCCGTTGCGACCGGACGCGCCCGAGCCCACGTCCGTCGAGTCGACTCCCACGACATCGACGCCCGCGGCGGCCAGTTCGAGACAACAGGACAGGCCGGCGGCGCCCAGCCCGACCACGAGCACGTCGGCGACCGGTGAGCCGCTCGGCGAGTCGGGCGCGACGCCGGGTGAAGACGCAGTCACCGCGTTGACGCCGTGCTCAGGCGGGCAGGGGGGTGGAGGCGTCGAGCTCGCCGACGGCGCGGGCGAGCATCCACGCGACCCGGCGACCCGTCTGCTCGTGGGACTCCGTCGCCTGGACGATGTGGCTGACGATGAGGCGCACCGACGATTCCGCGAGCAGCTCCGCCTCGGCGCGGTCGAGGTGCGGCCACTGGTCGTGGACCTGTGCCGCGAGCGCCGCAGCGGCCATGTCGAGGATTGGTCCGGCACGCGTGGTGAGGAACGGCAGCAGGCTCTCGTCACCGCCACGAGCGCCCGTGAGGACCGCACGAACCAGCGGTTCCTCTTCGGCGAGGTCCAGGGCCAGCTTCACGGCGCCGGCGATCGCTGGGGCGAGCTCACGGTGCCGCGACACTTCCTCCTGCACGGTGGCCAGGAGGCGCCGTGCGCTGCGCATGGCCACCTGCTCGCCGAGCGCGGTCTTGTTCTGGAACTCGTTGTAGACGGTCTGGCGGCTGACGCCGGCCAGCCTGGCGACCTCCGCCATCGTCAACCCGGACCACCGCTGGGTGGCCGCGAGCTGCTCGGCCGCGATGAGCAGGCGCTCGCGCGTCGAGGCGCTCTCGTCCAGGGTTCGGGCGCCATCCGTTGGTGACGAGATGGCGGTCTTCGTCGGGGGCGCAGGCATGCAGCGACGGTACCGAAGCAGTGGCTCGGACCGGCGTGGCCACTGAGCGTGATGGCGGTGGCGGGGTGCGCGGGTGACGCATCGTTGATGGGCATCAACGCACGCGATGGTCGACGCCCCGTACTCAGGTGACCACCGCGGGTGACGACGGCGCATGTTCCCCGAAGTGCCCATTTGACCACGCCCCAGGGTGACGGGGCGAGCACCCTGTTCGGTGGTGACGAGGGCCTGCTGAACGCCGGCCTCGTGCTGCCGCCAGCCGTGAACTGCGCACCGGTCGGCTGCCTTGGGCTGGGCCTGCTCTGGGAGGACGACGACAACAACGCCACGGCCAGCACCGGCGCGGCTTGGCTGTTGCTGTTCGCCAGCGAGGATGCATCCATCGAGTTGCACGCGGCGACCAGTTTCTGCGGCGAGGCCAACCTGTTGAAGCTGACCATCGCCGGGAACACGTTGGATCTCGGGGACGAGATCAACGCGTCGCCGCTGGTCATGCTCCTCGATGCGCTCGGCATCGCGGTCGACACGGACGGCAACGTCCTGTCGTTCGACGCCGGGCAGATCGCCTCCGAGTTCGCTCCGATCGGGACGGTGGTCATCGGTCACTCGAGCTGCTGAGCCGCGACACATCAGCAACGGAGGGAGGGCTGCGGCCCTCCCTCCGACGTCACGGGCGAAGTGGCAGCGCGGCAATCGGTGGCGTCCTTCAGCAGGCCACGGTCACGGTCATGTCGCCGATTTGCGTCCCGGGGTCGCCGAGGTCGTCGACGTCCGTGTGCAACGTGGCGGGTCCGGTCAGGGAGAACGACGCTGCGTCACGGTCGAGTTCGAGGCCAGGATCCGACATGCCGAGGCGCATGCGGTAGCCGACGCTGCTCGTGCGGCTGAGTCGGAGGCGGATCCATCCGTTGTTGCTCGAGCCGGTCACCAGGTCGGGCCCGGTTCCGGTCGCGCGGTGCGCGAAGAGGATGACCGCCCCGTTGATCGTGCACGAGCCGACGACGCGGTTGAAGAAGATGAACCTGCCGTCCACCTCGGCGCGTGCGTGCTCTGCCGGCACCGGCCCTTCGGTCGCGTGAAAGCCGGTTGGTCCCGCGGTCACGCCGCCGGGGTCAATGCTTCCGGCCGTCCCGGGGTCGTTCGTCAAGCCGCTGCCGACACCCGCCGAGGGGCCGGCGTCGCCGTTGCTGTCACCGTTTGACGACGGACTGCAGCCGGCGATCGTGACCAGGAAGGTGAGCGCGATGGTGACCGCGCGGGCATGGCGGCGATGCCTGATGATCCCCTCCCCGACGACGTCGGCGGAACGCAACCACATGCGTCGCGGGGGGTCAACGTCGCGTCTGTTGCGCGCGTGACTGCCTACTCCGACTCCGCCACGGCGGCATCCGGGGTGAGGTCGCGAGCCTGGTCGACCAGCTCCTGGAGTGTCTCGTACAGCGGGACGCTCATCTCACCGTCCTCGAAGAGCTGGTCGACGTCCTCGTCGAGCTTGTCCAGCTGCTCGTGAATTCTCTCGGGCCGCTCGCGGGGCGGCCCTCGGCGCAACTCGGCGCGAAGCTCCCGAATCCGTGATTCGAGCTTGTCGATGCCCTTCGCCGTCAGGTGGCTGGAGGACGGTGCCTCGGCGACCACGACCGCGATCGCCTCGATCGCCCCTTCGAGAGAATCAGGTTGCGGTTTGGGGGATGGTGCCGGTGTGGGCGTGCGCGGCGGGGCCAACGGGGTTGCGGTCTGTCCCGGGTTCGGGCCCGCCGACGGCGTGTCATTCGGGCTGAGGGTGACGAGGAGCACCCAGACGATCGCGACGATGCCGACCAGGATCAGCACCCGCCGCACCATCCGTCGCCGCTCAACGCCCTGGAGCCCGCGGTGGTCGCGGTCGACCGAGCTGCTGGTCGTACGGCCGCTGTCCGTCGGACGGTCCGCGGGGGCCGGATTCCCAGCGAGCGAAGGCACGATGGTGGTGGCGGTGTCCGAGGTGACAGGTGGGATCACGAGGGTCGCGTCGTTGCCGGGCGTGTCGGTCGAGATCCCGAGTCGTCCAATGGCCGTCGCGAGCTCGGCTGCATCGGCAGGCCGGTCGGCGGGGTCCTTGGCCAGCGACCTGACGACGAGGTCGTCGAGTTCCTTCGGCACATCGGGCCGACGTGCTGATGGTCGTGGGATCGGAGCGTGCAAGTGCTGGCCCAGCACCTCCATCGTGGTCCCGGTGTAGGGCGGCTCGCCCGTGATCAGCTGGAACAGCAGGCAGCCGAGGCCGTACACGTCGGCCCGCGCGTCGGGACGTCCACCCGTGGCCTGTTCGGGCGCGACGTACGGGACCGACCCGCGGATGGTTCGGGTTGCGACGGTCTCGTCGAGGACCGCGGCGATGCCGAAGTCGGCGACCTTGGCCACGCCGTCGTCGGTCAGCAGGACGTTCGAGGGCTTCAGGTCGCGATGGACGATGCCGCGGGCATGGGCTGCGGCGACGCCGGCCGAGACATCCTCGATGATGCGGACGATGGTCGGAATCGGCAGCCGCCCTTCATCGAGGATCTCACCGAGGTTCTTGCCCTCGATCACCTCCAGGACGATCCCGATGGCCTCGGGCTCTTCGAGGACGTCGTAGACCGCCACGACGTTCGGGTGGCTCAGTGCGGCGACGGCTCGTGCCTCACGGAGAATCCGTTCGATTGCCGCGGCGTCAGCATGCAGTTGCGGTGGAAGGAGCTTGACGGCGACCTGCCGGCCGAGCCGCTCGTCCTCGGCCAGGAAGACCTCGGCCATGCCACCACTGCCGAGGGGCCGGACCATTCGATACCGACCAGCAAACCGATCGCCAACGTGCATGAGGTTCCTGGACGGGGTACAGCAGCATGCCAGCCGGACCCCGGCAACCCGCGGGAGGAGCCTGTCCGGTTGTCCGGTTGTCCGGGCTTTGGGTCGCCACGTGGCGACGGCTCAGGCGTCCCACCAGGCGGTGACGGCTGCGACGACTTCGGCGGCTGCGTCGTCCTGGAGATAATGGTTCGCGTCAGGCAGCGTCACGAGCGTGTGGTTCGCGAGCTCGGCTTGCCAGCGGTCGAGCTCCCGCTTGCGAAACGCGACGTCCTTGAACGCCCAAAGAATCAGGGCGGGGAGGCTGCGCAGGGCCGGCAGGCCGGCTTCGACCTCGCGAAGGAAGGCGTTCGAGCGGCTGAGGGCGCGCGGGAACACGGCTGTCGGGATGCGCGCCTCGCGCGTGGGGAACGGGAACGTGTAGTGGGTTCGTTCGGCTTCGGTCAGCGTCCGCTTGCTGTGTCCGAGCGGGACGATTCGGTCGGCGAACAGGTTGAATCGCAGGATCAGCTCGCGCCCGATTGGTCCGCCGAGCACGTTCGAGATGATCACCGGGCCGAGGTCGTCCCACGGCCACGCCCACGTGTTGGCGATGATCAGGCGGTCGTATCGCGCGGGCATGCGCCCCGCGACCGCCAGCCCGATCGGTCCTCCCCAGTCCTGGACGAACGGGGTGATGCCGGTCAGCTCCAGCTCCTTCACGAACGCCGTGGTCACGTCGGCGTGCTCGGCGGGCGAGAAGGCGTACCCGGGACCCTCGGTCGACAGCCCGAATCCCGGCAGGTCGACGGCCACGCACCGGAACCGGTCCCGAAGGCCCCTGATCACGTCGCGGTACAGGAACGACCACGTGGGGTTGCCGTGGTGCAGCAGGATCAGCGGACCCTCGCCCTCGTCCACGTAGTGAAGGGTGTGGCCACCGGCGACCGCGACGAAGCGCGACTCGAAAGGGAACAGCTCGTCGCTGACCCAGTCCGGACGGACGCCCGGCGCGTTGCGTTCGGTTGGAGGGGTGGTCATCCCGGTCCTTGCTCAGATCAGCAGCGGGTCGGCGGTGACGTGGACGAACGCCGGGCCGTCGTGGCGGATCGCCTCGGCCAGCGCGTCGTCGAGCTGGTCAGGAGTTGTGACCTTCACGGCCTTCAGCCCGCATGACTCAGCGACGACAGTCCAGTCGGGGTTGTGCAGCGAGGTCTGCCAGACCTCCCAGTCCCCGGCGCGCTGTTCCTTGGAGATCTTGCCGAGCTCGTTGTTGTCCAGCAACACGTGGCAGATCGGCATCCCGTACTTGACGACGGTCGTCAGCTCCATCGCGTACTGGCCGAGCCCACCGTCGCCGGAGACGGAGATCACCTTGCGGGAATCACCCACCGCCGCCCAGGCGCCCATCGCGGCCGGCAGCGCGAAGCCGATCGAGCCCAGGTAGCCGGACATGAGCACGTCCTGGCTGCCCGAAACCTCGAGGTAGCGCCCGAACGAGTACGCGTTGTTTCCCACGTCGACGCAGAACACGGCGTCGCGAGGCGCCGACCGGCTCAAGGCTTCGAAGATCGAAGCCGAGTTGACCCCCCGCCCGGCGTCGTCGGCCCGGCGGCTGGCCTTCTCGGCCGCCCAGATCCGCTTGCGCGCGGCCACCTCGTCCCGATGGTCCACGCAGCGCAGATCCTCCGGCAGCTTGCTCGCGAACAACCGCGCGGTCGCTCCGACGTGACCGAGCAGCGGCAACGTGACCGGGTGGAAACGTCCGAGACCCTGCTGGTCGAGGTCGACCTGGATGATCGGCTTGTAGTCCGCGATCCCGGTGTGGTGCGAAAACGAGGCGCCGAACGCGACGATCAGGTCCGACTCGTTCATGAACCACGACGCGATCGGGGTGCCCGACCGACCCAACACGCCGCACCCGAGCTCGTGATCGTCGCCGACCAGCCCCTTGGCCTTGAACGTCGTGACCATCGGCGCACCGATGGCCTCGGCGAAGGCGATCACGTCGTCGGTCTGGCCGCGGGCCCCGTTGCCGATGATCACCAAGGGTCGCCGCGTCTCGGCGATCATCGCCAGGGCACGGTCGACCTCGGCCATTGGCGGATGGACCTCGGGCAGGCCCAGGCGGCCTTCGGGGCCGCGGACGCTGGCCCCCTCGGGTGCCGGGGCGTGCTGGACCTCGTCGGGGAACGCGAGGTGGGCGACGTCGCGTTCGACGATCGCGGTCTTGGCCGCTCGTGCGGCCAGCTCCGCGTGGTTGGCGCCGGCGACCATCGTGGCCTGGTAGCGCGCCACGTCGGCGAAGGCCTTGGCCAGGTCGAGGTCCTGGAACGCTCCCGAGCCGGCCACCTTGGACGGGACCAGTCCCGACAGCGCGAGCACGGGCGCCCGGTCGACCTTCGCGTCGTACAGGCCCGTCAGAAGGTTGGTCGAGCCTGGTCCGGCGATGCCGAAGCAGGCCGCGATCCCGCCGGTGAGCTTGCCGTACGCGCTCGCGGCAAAGGCGGCCGCGCCCTCGTGGCGGATCCCGACGAAGGTCAGCTCGCCCCGTTCCTCCGCGACCCGGAAGGCGTCGGCCAGCCCGAGGTTGGAGTGGCCGACCATCCCGAACACGTGCGTGAGCCCCCACGCGATCAGCGTGTCGACCACGACGTCGGCGACCGTGCGCACGCGTGGGGCCTCGACCGGGATCGCGGCCCAGACGCCGTCGTCACGGACCTCGACGCGGAAGGCCGCGGGCGCGTCGCTGAAGCCGCCCGGCGGCGAGCCGTTGCAGGGGGAGTAGTCGTAGCCATGCCATGGGCAGCGCAGCCACCCCTTCTCGATGGACCCCTCGCCAAGCGGTCCGCCCTGGTGCGGGCAGCGGTTGGACAGCACCCCGAACCCGTCGTCTGTTCGGGTCACCGCATAGGCACGCTTGCCCAGGGTCACGGTCGTGACGCGGCCGACCGGCAGCTCGTCGGCGCCGATGACCCGTAACCACGTGAACTCGCCGTCCGGCAGCGCTGGCTGCACGGTCGAGGGTCGATCGTCCGCCGCCATCGCCGCCTCCTCGCTCGTCGGAGAAACCTAACGGAGAGGGTGATTGCGGCGTTGTGAACACCTTGCTGCCACCGATCCGGCGGGTCAGGCGGGTGCCCACGTCTCCAGCGTGCGCCGGGCACGGTTGACCCACCAGTCCAGATCCGCAGCCTCACGGGCCTTGACGTCGGGGTCCTCGTTGGTCGCGGCGTGGAACGCCTTGTTCCAGCCGTAGCTCGCCAGCCCCCAGAGCAGTCCGACATCCATCGTCGCCTCGTTGAGCCGCCCCCGCTCGGCTTCGAGCACCAGGTCGAGGACCTCCTCGTGCGTGCACTCCAGCTGCCAGTGGTTGACACCCAGGAAGTAGGCCCACTCGACGGCGGGCGGACCATCGGTGGCCAGGGCCCAGTCGATGAAGGCGACCTTGTCGCCGAGCAGCGCGACGTTCTGGAGCCACAGGTCCCCGTGAAGCAGGGTGGTTCCGTCGGTGGCCAGCCGTTCGCCGACGCGCTCGGGGTGGCCATGGATGGCCCGTACGGCTGTTCGGATGTCTGGGTCCACGAGGTCCCAGAAGCACTCCCAGCCCTCCAGCATCCAGGCCACGAACGCGTTGCCGTCCTCGTGGCGTGCCTCGAGGAACGTCGGCATCATCAACTCGAGGCGACGGGTCAGGGGGACGAGCCCGGTCGGCGGCGCCTGCCAGTAGGCGGCATGAACCTCAGCGGCCGCGCGCACGATCCGGCGCAGGTCCGCCGTCGGCACCACCGGCTGGTCGAGCGAGATCAGCCCGGCACCGACGTCCTCCATGACCTGGACCCAGCCGGACCCCTGCGGCCACGCGTCGAGCAGCGCGTGCGTGACGCCGGCGGGTAGGCGATCGAGACTGCCGTCGAGAAAGAGCTCAGCTGCTCGGCCCGTGTCATCGGACAACCGCATCGCGATGTCGTTGTCGCACGTGAAGGTCTTGACGACGACAGGCGTTGTCCCGTCCAACACGGCGCGCTCGAGCTGGGCACCCGACTCACCGGCGTGCGCGGCCAGCGGCTGCCGGTCGGTGATCCGATCGCGGCTCCAGCCGCTGGTCCCGCTGAACATGTGGCCATCCAAGCCGTCGCCCACCCGTTCGACAAGCGGTTCCGCCGCGTCCGGGCCAGGCCCAGCCCGTGCGCCCGCACCCGACTGTGCTTGGCTGGACATCTCCCCGCAAGGACGTTCCTCATGGCACCCGCCGCCACCACCGACGTCGCCCACTTGATGGAGCAGGCCTTCAAGTGTGTCGCCGCCCAGGACCTGGAGGCGCTCGAGGCATGTTGGCACGACGACATCGTCGAGGAGTTCCTCGTGACGGGGCCCTCCACGGCAAGGCCGAGGCACGCGCGTACTTCACCGAGTTGTGGGCGGCCACCGACGACTGGAACTTCGAGGTCGAGCGGATCCTGCCCGTCGACGGCCGCGTCGCCGTCGGCGCGTGGCGACTTCGCGCCATGTTCTGCGTTCAGTCCGACAGAGTGGCATTGCGCTCGCGGTACCCGCTCGGCGCCCGCCGGAGGTACACACGCCAGCGCTCCTCGATCGCGCCTGGCCCGGTGGCTCGCCAGGGAGTGCATGCATGTAGCGCACGAATCCGCTGATTACCTCGGGATAGTTGAACTCGGCGTAGAGGAACTCGATCACGAAGTTCGACGAGCGCTCACAACGGCGGCGTGGAGCTGTTCTGAGGGCCTGGGGCAAGTGCACGAGTCAAGTCCCGCAGAAGGTGTCAGCCCGACAGGTCCGCATCGCGCTCGCGGTACCTGCTCGTCGCCCGGTCAAGGTACATACGCCAGCGCTCATAGATCGCGCCTTGCCCGGTTCGCTCGCCAGGCAATGCAGGCATGTAGCGCACGAGCCCCCTGATCTCCTCGGGATAGTTGAACTCGGCGTAGAGGAGTTCGATCACCTCAAGCGGATCATCGAAGTCGCCTTGATGATGCCACAGCCAGGCCAGCGCCAGAAACAGCCACGGTCGCGCCCGATCTTCTGTCGGCTGGTCCGCAACGTCCAGGTCCGCGATCAGTTCGTCAACGCGGTCCAGATCGTCGGCGAGCAGCAGGACCATCTCCTCCTCAGCCGCCACCAGCGACGCGCCGCGGTTCAGCTTGGCCACTGTGATCTCCACGACATCGGCACGCTGGAGCCAGCCATCGCGGTAGCCGTACGCCAGCTCCGCTCCCGTCGGGACCACTCGCCCGAGCACGAACGACGCTGGCAACTCAAACGGCACGGAATCGTTCATGGCTGGACCGGGGTACCGTTGATCGAGCCGCCCTTCACGAACCACTGATGGGTTAGGTTCCCGACATCGTCGACGATCCATTCGAACCGGCCCGCAAGTCCATTGACCTCACCTGGCATCTGCACCAACGTTCGCTGAACACCGTCATTACCCACGATCGAGAAGACCGATCCCTGGGCGCGCTGGCGCACATCAACGCCGTCGTTGTCCGCCCCGGGCCCCACCGCGCACCATCCTCGTGACGGCCGCGCCGAAGGCGATGAGCAGGTTGGAGATTCCGAAGAGCGGGACCACCTCGCCGCCCGTCATCGGCAGTTGCTCAGGCGGGCCCGCGGGCAACACGCCACCCTCGAGGGCGAGGACGAGGACTGTCTCGGTGTCCTCGTCCGAGACGGGAAGCTGGTCGGGGTCGACGCCAGTGGCCACTGCCACGTTGACGACCTGGCCGCCGGTCGCGTCCGCCCCGGTCAGCACGTGCTCGGCGGTCACCGTGATGGTCTGGCCCGGCTCCAGGCTGATCCCGTCGGCCACAGTGAGGATGTCGCCGAGGATGTCGTCGGTCAGCGTCAGGTTCGTCAGCGGCACGGTCCCAGTGTTGGTGATGTCGTAGAAGTAGCCAACGGTTTCGTCGTCGTCGTCGAACGGGTCGTAGATGGCGGTCTTGTCGCCGTCGACCTCGTCCAGGTCAGCCGTCTTGACCAGGTCGATGGCGGCGACGCACCCAACGATCGTCACGTCCGCCGTGTCGCTGTCGACTGGCTCCCCGTCGACGTTGGCAACGGCATTGTTCGTGACGGTCCCGCAGACGTCACCAGTGCCAGGCACGGACACCGTCACGGTCACCGAGGCGGACTCACCAGGGGCGAGGTCACCGGCGTCGCAGCTGACGTTGTTGCCGAGCGAGGCCGAGCAGTCCGCGTCCGCCGAGGACACGTCGGTGACCACCAGCGGCATCGGGACCGTGTCGTTGACCGTGACGTTGGTGGCCGTCGCAGGGGCGTCTCCGGCGTTCGTGACGACCAGCGTGTAGGTCAGCGCGCCGCCGAGGCTGACCTCGGATGATGAGGCCGTCTTGGTCAGCGAAACGTCCGCAAGGCACTCGACGTCCTGGCGGACCGTCACGGTGACCGTGTCGTCCGCGGTGTCGACGACTTGCTGGTCGTCGACCAGGTCGGCGCTGTTGGGGTAGCTGCCGCACGCGTCGACCTCGGGGACCGTCACGGTGACGACGATGTCGACGCTGTCACCGGGTGCGAGGCTGTCGAGGGTGCAGTCGACGTCGCCGCCGGATGAGGCCGAGCAGTCGGCCCCGCCGTCGTCGATGCTGTCGACGGTCAGGCCGGCAGGGATGGTGTCGGTGACCTGTACGTCGGTCGCCGTGGCCGTCGCATCGGCGGCGTTCGTCACGCTCAGGGTCCAGGTGAAGCTCTCGCCGAGCTGGGCCTCGTCGCCCGTGTCGTTGGTCTTCTCCAGGGACAGGTCCGGCGCACACCCGGTCACGTCGACGGTGTCGCTGTCGTTGTCGACCATCTGTGCGTCGTCGACCAGGTTGGCGTTGTTGAGGTAGCTGGCGCACGAATCGGCGTCCGGCACGGTGACCGTGACGACGATGTCGACGCTGGCGCCGGGCGCGAGGCTCCCGATCGTGCAGTCGACGTCGTTGCCGGACGAGGCCGTGCAGTCCGCCCCGCCGTCGGCGATGTTGTCGACGGTCAGGCCGGCCGGGATGGTGTCGGTGACCTGCACGTCGGTGGCCGTGGCCGTCGCATCGGCGGCATTCGTGGCGGTCAGCGTCCAGGTGAACGTCTCGCCGGGAGCGGCGACACCGCCGGTGTCGTTGGTCTTGGTCAGCGAGAGGTCGGGGTTGCAGCCCGTGATCGTCACGTCGACGTTGGAGGAGTCGAGCGCGTCGACGTCGTCAGCCGTCACGGTGGCCACGTTGCCGACCACCTGGCACGAGTCCGGTGTCGACGGCACGGAGACGCTGATCGTGACCGTGGCAGAGCCTGTCGGTGCGATCGTCCCGAGTGCACACGAGACGCTGTTGGACGGTGGGTCGCAGCTGCCCTGCGATGGCGTCAGGCCGGTGACGTTGAACGCGGCATTGACGGTGTCCGTCACCACGACGTTGGTCGCCTCACCGCCCCCGTTGTTGTCGACGGTGATCGTGTAGCTGAACGTCCCACCCGGCTCGACGTCGGTGACCGACGCCGTCTTGGTGATGGCCAACTCGGCCGGCTCGACCTCGATCGCGTCCGCGTTCAGGGATCGGTCGAGGTTGCCCAGGTTGATGTCGTCGTCATCCGTGACATTGAAGAGCGCACTCAGACGCATGTGGTAGGGCGACCCGTTCACGGCGACGGCCGCAGTCGTTCGCGGGGCCCACTCCGGGGTGGTCGCCAGGTGCCCGCCCCAGGCGATCACGGCCGTCGGGGCGTCTGCCGTGAACGTGATGGAGAGCGTCGTTTCCATCGTGGAGTTCGGGAGCGGATCCGTGGCCGTGCCTGACTCGTATTGGTAGGAGCCGAACGATGTCAGGGTTGCGCCCCAGGCCTCGACCTCGCCGGGGGCCTGCGTGATGCCCTCCGTCGTCGTGATGCGGGGGTCGGCGGGGATCGCGACAGAACTGTCACTCGACTCGCCTTCGTGAACGGTGTCTGCCGCCGGGTCCCCTGACTCGGTGTGGTTCCAACTGACGAGGTAGTCGTAGGCGATGCTGGTGCTCTGGATGGTGTCCCAGCCGATCGTGAACTCGTAGACGTCGCCAACCTCGAGCCCGCCCAGGATGGACCGGAAGGCGACGGCGTCGCCCTCGGTGTACTGCGAGTTGTTGCTGTTGAGGTTCCCGTTGTTCCACGAGCAGGCCGTCGGCGGGCCGTCGTCGGCGTCACCGTTCGCGCATTGGGCCAACGTGGCCGACTCAGCGAACGCGGTGCCGCTCATGCCGGTCACGAGTGTCAGCAGCGTGACGATCAGTGTGAACGAAGCGCGCTGGGCTTGGCGACGGCGCGCGCGATGGGTGCGGCCCCTGTACATGCGATGTGCCCCTGTGGAGGAGAGGATGGGTGTGTACCCACCGTAACTAGTCAGTCTGGCAGGGGACGCGGTCCTTCCGAACCAGCCGATCGGGACGCAGATCCCGGCCGACGGGGGACCCGGGTCCCCGTCGGCCGGCCTCGCCCTCGAGCCTGACCCTCAACGAAAGGTCGAGGCGATGGCGTCGGTCTCGTGGAACTCGCGCAGCCTGCGGACCCTTCCGTCCGTGAGCGTCCAGACCATGGCCCAGTCCGTCGACCAGGACTGCCGACTTCCCAAGGCCGTCAATTCCTCGTGTCCGAGGACGACGACGTCATCACCGCCGGCGATGAACTCCCGCGGCTCGAACGCGTCGATCCGAGCGCTCTGGGCAATCGAGCCGAAGAAGCGGCCGACACCCTCGTGGCCGTGGAAGGTGCCCGTGAAGGGGATCTCGGCGGGACCGGGGACGTTGATCTCGACGTCGTCGGTCATGCGCGCGAGGACGCCGGGGATGTCGCCGCTGCCGATCGCGGCGTAGATCTGCTGGACAACTTCGATGTTGGTGCTCATGGCGACCTCCTGTGTCGTGTCACTCGGCACCGTATGAATCGCCTCATTCGTGCTCTTCGGGGAAAGCGCCCAACTTCGCAGGCGCGTTCGTGCGGGATTCCCCTCACACGAGGTCGTGGTTGAACGCCCAGGCCGAGGCTGCCGTGCGGTTCGTGACCCCCAACTTCGTGAAGATGTTGCCCAAGTGGCGCTCGACGGTCTTCTCGCTGATCACGAGTTCCTCGGCGATCGACCGGTTCGTGCCGCCTGCCGCAACGAGCCTCAGCACCTCGACCTCTCTCGCCGTGAGACCGGCCGTTCGCCTCGTGTCAGCCGTCCCTGTGCCGGCCGCGAGCTGGTCGAGGTCTGGTACGGCGCCGACGGATTCGAAGACGGCGCGTGCGGCCGCGCCCTCGAAGGCTGCCGCGTCGGTGTCGCCCAGCGACTGCAGCGTCCGTCCCGCGAGAGCGCGGGCGCGCGAGGCCAGATACGGAGCGTCGAGCGACTGCCACGTCGCCGCCGCGGCCTGGAGGAGCTCGAGCGCCTCGTCGTGGTGGCCCGTCGCTGCCAGCTCGGCTCCCGTTGCCCAACTCGACGTCGCCCGGAGCAGGGCTGAGCCGGTCTGCTCCGCGAGGGCGCGAAGGTCTGCGGCCGTCCGGTGGACTGCCTCCAGGTCGCCGATTGCGAGCATGATGTCGACGTGCGCCGTGAGCATCTTCGTCCGGGCGCAGAAGTCGGTTGCCTCGTCGACCAGCCGGCGGATCGACATCTCGGCAACATCGTGTCGATCCTGTGCGAGCCGCAGGAGCGCCAGCCCCGGCTGCGGGGCGTGCCCGTGATGGTTGGCCTGTCGGTAGGCCTCCTCAGCCTGCCGATGGTCGCCCCGGAGCCGGTGCAGCTCGCCAAGCTGGTAGTGGGCCAGCCCGACGGTTGGCTGGACGGGTGGTCCCGAGAGGAGGGCGATCGCCAAGCGGGCCTCCTGGAGCGCTCGTTCCCAGTCACCTCGAAACTGATACAGCTCCGAGCGATGGACGAGGCACTGGCCCCGGTAGGGCACGACATCGGGATCGGTGCCGCACCAGTCGTTGAGGACGGAGGTCCACTCGAGCGCGCGTTCGAGGTCGACCGCGACCGCGAGTCGCTCCAGGTCCGGAGCATCCAGCTCACCGCCGGCGCCGCGCAGCTCGAGGAGGGCGCGCCGCCACTGCCGCCCGGCATACGCCAGGCGGCCGAGCTCGATCGCCGTGCTGTCCGGCACCTGGCGGCTCCGGGGTGAATCCACGAAGGTTGTGCGTCCGGCGGTGGACCCTAGGGGCGCAAGCGCGCTCGGCATGTCCGGAGGTCAGGAATGGGCGACAGCGACGTCGCCAACCTCCGCGAGACGCTGCACCTCGCAGACCTGTGCTCGCAGTGGGGAACTGCCGCTGATCGGGTCGCTCGGGGTCTGGCTCAGGACCAGGTTGAGGTTGGCGCTGCCTGGCCCGAACGGCGGGTGGCCCGGCAGGTCAAGCTCTTCGCATGGCTCGTACCAGCCGTGCTGACCGACAACCACGCTGGGGTCCAGGTTCGAGTTGAGGACGGCGCGTGCCCGCACGGCGCCCATGGGCGTGGCGATCTCGACCCAGTCGCGCGGGCCGACGCCACGCGCGGCCGCAGTGTCGGGGTGCAGCTCGAGCTCGGGATCGGGGGCGCGGCTGCGCAGTGTGCCGATGCCGCGGTGTTGCGTCTCGCAGAAGTGCAGTGACTTCGCGCAGGTGAGGACCAACGGGAACTCGTCGGCGAGGTCGGGTCGTGAACGCTGACTCGTTGCAGGCTCGACGAACGTCGCCAGCGGCGGCTCGCCGTGCTCGAGGAAGGTCTCCGAGTACAGCTCGACCCGGCCTGTGGGCGTCGGGAAACCGGCTGGGACTCCGGATCCGTTCGGCTCGGCGTACTTGCGATGCCTCGTCTCGAGCGGCAGTCGGACGCCCGCCGGGTCCGCCCGCAACTGCTCCAGGGTGATCCCGCTGGGCTCGAGCAGATGGCGGTAGCCAGCGTCGACATCACCGCCGAAGAAGCGGTCGGCCAGCCCGAGCCGGCTGGCCAGGTCGAACACGATCTGGATGTCGGGCCGTGCCTCGCCGCGCGGTGGCACGAGCGGGTGGCGCAGCTGGACCAGCGACTGGGCTTCTTGGGAGATCTCGAAGCCGACCTTCAGCCCTTCGGCCTCGAAGGCCGCCGTGGCGGGCAGGACGATGTCGGCCTGCTCGATGGTCGGGTTCATGAACAGGTCGACGCTCAGCTGGAAGTCCAGGGACCTCAACGCGGCCCGGCCCCGGGCGCTGTCGCCGTGCGCCATCAGCAGGTTGGCGCCGAAGCCGACGAGTGCCCGAGCTCGGTACGGGCGAGCGTCGAGGGCTGCGGTGTAGAAGTCCTCGCCGGTGATGAACCCGAACCGTGCTGGGCCGAGCGGCCGTTCGTCGAGCCCGAGCGCACGCGCTCGCTGCTCGTCGTCGAGCAGCTCGACGCCGGAGACCGGGTTGGTCGGCACGGGCTCGAACAGGACGTTGCCACCCGGCGCGTCGATGCATCCGGTCAGGGCGTAGAGCTGGTTGATTGCCCGGATGATCTGGGTGGCGCCGTCCTGCATCTCCAGGCCGCTCCACGTGTAGTACGCCACGGGTCGGGACTCCCAGAGGGTCCGTGCCGCGGCCTCGATCTGTGCGGCCGGCACGGTCGTGATCGCCTCGGCCACGGTGGGCGACATCGCCCGGCAGTGCTCCGCAACAAGGTCGAACGCCGGACGGCACGGGACCGTGCCGAGGTGGGTCGGGACGTCGAACGTCCCGAACAAGGCCAGCTGGTCGTGTGGAACGGATGCGTCGTTGGCGCGGGGATCGAGGGCGACCGGCTGCCCGGCGGTCCCGTCCCAGGCCACGAAGTGGTCGCCGGCTTCCGAGCTGGACAGGTCGCTGGCACGCAGGAATCGGCCATTGTCGGACCGGATCAGCAGTGGAGCGTTGGTCCACCGGCGCACGAATGCCTCGTCGAACCACCCGCGATCGATCATCACGCCGGTCATGGCCAGGGCCAGCGCCGCGTCGGTCCCGGGACGCACACGCAGCCAGTGGGCGGCCTTGCTGGCCAGGCCGGCCCGGCGCGGGTCGACGACGATCAGCTTCGCGCCACGGCGCAGCGCCGCCGCCGTGGCCGTCGCGTGGGCCAGCCGCGACACGGACGGGTTGTAGCCCCAGAACAGGATGCACTCAGCCCGTTCGAGGTCGGGCATGTACTTGCCGGGCACCGCGTCGCCGTAGGTGTAGATCGAGGCCAGGTAGCGGCCCCAGCCGCACAGCTCCATGTAGACGCACATGTTCGGGGTGCCGAAGGCGTGGCGCAGCCGGTCGATCCAGTCCAGCGAGTCGACGATGGCCGATGTCGACGGGGACACGGCGCTGAACACCACCGACTCAGCGCCGCTCTCGTCGGCGATCGCGAGCAGCCTCTCGGCAGCCGTGTCCAGGGCCTCGTCCCAGCTGATTCGCTCCCAGCCGGGGTCCGACGCGCCCTTCGGCGCAGTTCGACGCATCGGGTACAGCAACCGATCGTCGTGGCTGCCGATGTCCGACGCCGACTTGCCCTTGATGCACAGGGCACGTCCTGTCGGATGGCCTGGGTCAGGGCGAAGGGTGAACTGGCCGTTCGAAACGTCCGCGCGAGCCCCGCAGCGGGACACGCACAAGGGGCAGAACGTCGCGATGTCGCTTGTCGCCATGACCTGCACCAACCTAGACGGTGCATCCCGGCGCTGCCGGGGCCTCAGACGTCGAGGCCGCGAAGGTCGTCGGGAACGTCCACGGCGTGCTCCCGCAGGAGGGCCAGTGGCACGAGCTCGAGGACGGCGTCGTTGGTTGCCGCCAGCACGACCGGGGCGGCCACGCCATCAGCGTGCGCCCGAAGCCAGTTCAGCGCCGTGACGCACCACCGGTCGCCAGGATTGAGGCCCGGAAAGGCCCACTGCGGCCGAGGCGTGGACAGGTCGTTGCCGATGGACTGCTGATGGTCGAGGAACTCGGCGGACATGACCGCGCAGATCGTGTGGCTGCCGACGTCCGCGGGGCCGGTGCGACAGCCGCCGTCTCGGAAGAACCCGGTCATCGGATCCAGGCTGCAGGTCTCGAGGGGACCGCCCAGCACGTTTCGTTCGCTCACGCCATCGAGCGTAGGAGGTCCAACAGCGGCGCCTGCCCGGCGTTGATCCTGCGGGCGGCGACGTCGACGGCGAACCATTCGGCGCGGTCGACCTCCGGAAACGTGGCCACCAGGCCCGACCCGCGGGGCCATTCCATCTCGAACGTGTTGGCGGTGAATCCCGTGGGGTCGAAGTCGCCGGCTCGCGCCCACGCCGTCACGACCTTGCCGCCGGCCTGCCGGACCTCGCCCAGCAGGAGGTCCTCGCCCGGTGGCGGTGCAGTGCCCAGTTCCTCGGTGAACTCACGTATCGCCGTGTCGTGTGGATCGGCGCCGTCGTCGTACTCGCCCTTCGGGATCGACCAGGCGCCCTCGTCCCGACGCGCCCAGAACGGTCCGCCCGGGTGCACGAGCAGCACCTCGAGCTCGCCCGCACGACGCCGGTACAGCAGGAGACCAGCGCTCCGTTTCGTCACGTCAGCCCCCCACCGCGGAACCCCGCAGGACCTCGATCGCCTCGGCCACGGTCGCGATCGAGAGGACGGGCATGTGGTCAGCGGCGCCAAGCGCCTCTTCGTACTGGTCCGCGGGCGCCAGGAACAGGTCGACGCCCGCGGCCTCGGCAGCGATGACCTTCTGGCGGATTCCCTGGATGGGAAACACGTTGCCGGCGCGGTCGATGCTGCCGGTGCCAGTGACCGTCCTGCCGGCGAGGAGGGGCCGGTCCGCGAAGCGGTCGTGGATCGCCAGCGCCAGCATGAGGCCGGCCGATCCGCCAACGGCTTCCAGCTCGATGCCGGTCACCGACACGCCGTCGGGCAGGTGCAGCACCGGGTTGATGGGGACGGTGAGCGCCTCGATGCGCTTGCGGTCGGGGATCACGTGGACTGGCACGTCGACGACCTCGTCGCGACCGTCCCGGCGTCGCAGCATCGGGATCACTTCGCCAGCGGAAGACGCTGCGGCGAGCCCGGCGAGGTCGCTCGGGAGGACCAGCGGCTCGCCGGCGGCTTCCAGCAGCAGGTCACCCGGCCGCAGCACGGCGACAACGGCGTCCGCGGACGCCACCGCCAAGACGCGCAACCCGTCACTCGTGACCGACGCGTCGCGCCCGGCCAGGTCGAGGCCGATGACCGCAGCGGCCATCACGCTCAGGTCGAGCTCCAGCGCTGTCAGCGTGACCTGCTTCTGGACCTTTCCGTCGGGCAACCGCTTGATGTCGCGACTCGAATCGACGAGCGCCCACAGTGCCAGGCCGGCCGTGGCCTTGCGAAAGCCAGCCGAGGATGCGAGCAGCTGTCCCGACAGCTCCCGGGTCGCCCCGTCGACCACGATGAGCTCGCCGATCGGGCGTGGCGCCGACGGCGCGAACAACGTGTAGGGGATCGGTGCGAGCACGATGGCCAGCAGCACGGCCAGCGCCAGCAGGCCGCGGATCCAGAACCCGATCCTCCCCAGGGCTGGCCTCCAGTCAGTCGCGGGCCCGCGGCCTGGTCCGGCACGGCAGCCGCCAGGCGCCGCGCGATCCTACGGTTCTCGACCATGTGGGAGTTCTGGATCGATCGCGGGGGCACGTTCACGGACGTCGTGGCGCGTCGAGACGACGGCTCCATCGTCAGCCACAAGCTGTTGTCGGAACGGCTCGGCGACGACTGGGACGCGGCCGTCCGGGGGATCCGCGACGTGCTCGGCCTCGATCCCGGCCAGCCCATGGCTGAGGAGGAGATCCGTGCCATCCGGATGGGGACCACCGTGGCCACCAACGCCTTGCTGGAGCGCGCGGGCGATCGGACCGTCCTGGTCATCACGCGCGGTTTCGGGGACCTGCTCCGCATTGGCTGGCAGTCTCGACCGCGCATGTTCGACCTGGACATCCGCCTGCCCGAGCTGCTGCACGAACGGGTGGTGGAGGCCCACGAGCGGCTGTCGGCAGACGGGACGGTCGTCACGCCGCTCGATTCCGAGCGCATTCGGGACGAACTCCAGGCGGCGTTCGACGATGGGATCCGTTCGGTCGCCATCGCCCTGCTCCACGCCTGGCGCGAGTCCGAACACGAACGCCGGATCGGGGAGATCGCCAGGAAGATCGGGTTCACCCAGGTGTCGCTCAGCCACGAGACGAGCCCGCTGATCAAGCTGGTGTCGCGGGGCGACACGACCGTGGTCGACGCCTACCTGTCGCCGCTGCTCCGCCGCCACATCGGCGCCTTCGTCGCCCAGCTCGGCGCGCAGGGAGAGCGCCCGCGTGTCCAGTTCATGCAGTCCAACGGCGGGCTGACCGACGCCGCCCTGTTCGAAGGCAAGGACGCGATCCTGTCCGGCCCCGCCGGAGGGGTCGTTGGCATGGCCGCGACCGGGCAGGCCGCAGGGTTCGAGCGCCTGATCGGCTTCGACATGGGCGGCACGTCCACGGATGTGACCCACTTCGACGGGTCGTTCGAGCGGTCTCTGGAGACCGAGGTCGCCGGTGTCCGGCTGCGGGCCCCCATGATGCACATCCACACGGTCGCGGCCGGCGGGGGCTCGATCCTCTCGTTCGACGGGTCACGGTTTCGCGTCGGTCCGGCGTCGGCGGGTGCCGACCCGGGTCCGACCGCCTACCGCCGCGGCGGCCCCCTGACCGTGACCGACGCCAACATCCTGCTGGGGCGGATCCAGCCCGATCACTTTCCGCACGTGTTCGGTGAGCACGAGGACCTGCCGCTCGACGCCGAGTTGGTCCAGGCGCGCTTCGAGGAGCTGGCAGGTCGCGTCGCGGCCGCCACGAACGACCGGCGCTTCGACGCAGCCGTCGTCGCCGAGGGCTTCCTGCGCATCGCGGTCGAGAACATGGCGAACGCCATCAAGAAGATCACGACCCAGCGTGGCCACGACGTGACCGAGTACGCGCTGAACTGCTTCGGTGGGGCCGGTGGGCAGCATGCATGCCTGGTTGCCGACGAGCTCGGTGTCGGCACGGTCCTCATCCACCCCTTGGCCGGTGTCCTGTCGGCCTACGGCATGGGCCTTGCCGACGTGCGTGCCCTGCGGGAGCGACAGGCCAGTTTGCCGCTCGACGACGACGGCGTGGCCGCGTCCGACGGCCTTGCCGACGAGCTGGCCCGCGCAGCCACGGACGAGCTCACCGCCCAGGGCTTCGAGCAGGAACAGGTCTCTGTCACCATCACGGCCTGGTTGCGCCATGCCGGCTCCGAACAGACGCTGCCGGTTTCTCTGGGCTCGTCGGTCCAGATGCGCGCAGAGTTCGACGCCGCGCACCGCGCCCGGTTCGGCTTCGCGGCATCCGAACGATCCGTCATGATCGAGGCCGTCGCCGTGGAGGCCGTCGGACGATCGGGCTCGGACGGCGCCCAGACGCCGGTCGGGCCTGCCGTCGAGGCACCCGCTCCTGGCGTCGGCACCGTGACGATGCGTTCGGCGGGGACGTGGCACGAAGCGCCGCTGCACCGGCGAGAGCTGCTCGAACCCGGCCACGAGGTCGTCGGGCCCGCGCTGATCACCGAGCCCACGGCCACGACCGCCATCGACGTCGGCTGGCGGGCGCTCGTCGATGCGGGCCACAACCTTGTCCTGACCCGAGCTGCCGAGCGTCCCCGACGCCGCGCTGCCGGAACCGAGGTGGACCCCGTGCTCCTGGAGGTGTTCAACAACCTGTTCATGTCGATCGCCGAGCAGATGGGCGTCACGCTGGCCCAGACGGCCTACTCGGTCAACATCAAGGAACGTCTCGACTTCTCGTGCGCGCTGTTCGACGCCGACGGCAACCTCGTGGCCAACGCGCCGCACGTGCCCGTCCACCTGGGCTCCATGGGCGCGTCGGTGCAAACGGTCGCGCGGCGCAACGCCGGCCGGCTGCGACCCGGTGACAGTTGGCTGCTCAACAACCCCTTCGACGGCGGGACCCACCTCCCGGATGTCACGGTCGTCTCGCCGGTGTTCGATGATGCCGCTGACCGCGTGCTGTTCTGGGTCGGCTCCCGAGGCCACCACGCCGACATCGGCGGCCGAACGCCCGGCTCGTCACCCCCCGACAGCCGCACCATCGAGGAGGAGGGCGTCGTCATCGACAACTTCCACGTCGTCAGCGGCGGCGAGTTCCGTGAGCAGGCCACCCGCGAGCTGCTGGCCGCCGGGCCGTGGCCGTGCCGGAATGTCGACCAGAACATCGCGGACCTCAAGGCGCAGATCGCCGCCAATGAGACCGGCGCCGCCGAGCTCCGACGCATGGTCTCCCAGTACGGGCTGGACGTCGTCGAGGCCTACATGGGTCACGTGCAGGCCAACGCCGAGGAATCCGTCAGGCGGGTCATCGACGTCCTTGACGACGGAGCGTTCAGCTACCCGCTTGACGGCGGAAGGCACATCGACGTTGCCATCACCGTTGACCGTGACGCCAGGCAGGCCACGATCGACTTCACCGGGACCAGCCACCAGGACGACGGCAACCACAACGCGCCCCTGACGGTGTGCCGCGCTGCGGTCCTGTATGTCTTTCGGACGCTCGTGGCGGACGACATCCCGCTCAACGAAGGCTGCCTGCGGGCGCTGCGGATCGTGGCGCCGGAAGGGACGATCGTGAACCCGCGGCCGCCCGCTGCCGTGGTCGCCGGCAACACCGAGATCTCCCAGGCCATCACGGAAGCGCTGTTCGGTGCGCTCGGGGCGATGGCCGGCTCGCAGGGGACCATGAACAACCTCATCTACGGCAACGAGCGCCACCAGAACTACGAGACCATCTGCGGCGGCACCGGCGCCGGCCCGGGTTTCGACGGTGCCAGCGCGGTCCAGTCACACATGACCAACACCCGGATGACTGACCCGGAAGTCCTGGAGCAGCGACTGCCCGTCCGGGTCGAGGAGCTGCGGATCCGACACGGTTCCGGTGGCGAGGGGGCGCACCGTGGCGGCGACGGCGCGGTCCGGCGCCTGCGGTTCCTGGAACCGATGACCGTCACGATCGTCAGCTCCAACCGGGTCCACCAGCCCTTCGGTGTCGAAGGCGGCGAGCCCGGGGCAGCCGGACGCAACGCCATTGAGCGCGCGGACGGGTCGGTCGAGGAACTGCCGGGCGACGTCGAGATCGAGGTCGCCGCCGGTGACGTCGTCGTCATGGAGACGCCGGGTGGCGGCGGCTTCGGTGCCTCCTGACGAAGCGCGCCGCCACGCCTGTCGCCGGTTGGCGGGCGGGGAAACCCGCGTGCGTCCGCACGACGCTGCCTGACCAGTCACATCGGGCCAGGCCAGATATGGCCCGATTCGGTCTTGTGCGGCTCCCTCGAAGGACGCAGCCTTCACGGGCGGCATCGGCGCCAGCAGCCGCAGCATTCGGCGCCAGAGGACCGTGTTCCCGCGAGTCGGCCGAGGGGAGTTCAATGCGGACCATGGAGTCGGAGAACGAGGACCTCGTCGCGCTGCCCGCCGACCGGCATCTGATCGACGCCGAGGCCGAGGGCCAGTTGTTGCTGGAGCTGGCCAGCAGCATCTCCGGCACGCTGGACCTCCAGGAAGTCCTCGACAAGTCGCTTGCCGCCCTGCGCCGACTCATCTCCTTCAACGGCGGTGCCATCCAGCTCATCGAGGATGACCACCTGGTCGCGGCGGCCACGGACCCGCCGATCTCCGACGAAGCCAGGACCGTCCGCATCCCCGTGGGTGTCGGGGTTTCGGGCAGCATCGCCGCCAGCGGCGTGGCCGAGTACCTGCCGGACATCCTGCTCGACGAACGCATCCCCGAGCACGCCCGCCAGCACGGCGTCAGCGGCGGGGTCCGCTCCTATTTCGGCGTGCCCCTGATCATGAAGGGCAAGCCGATCGGCGTGCTCCAGGTCGACTCGACACGCGTTGACGACTTCAGCGCCCGCGAGCGGGCGCTGGTGCTGGCCTTCACTCCGACCATCACCGCAGCCGTCCAGAACGCGAAGCTGTTCGAGGCGGAGCGCAACGTCGCACAGCAGCTGCTGGAGGCCGACCAGCTCAAGCGGGACTTCATCGCGGTCGTGTCGCATGAGCTGCGAACGCCCTTGACGATCATGCTGGGCCTGAGCTCGACGATGGTGGAGTTCGCCGGGTCGCTCGAGCCCGAGCAGATCCGCGAGTACGCCGGCCGTGCCGGCAGCGCCTCGCGCCGACTCCAGCGTCTCATCGACGACCTGCTGTTCGCCGCCGACCTCGACCGCGGGTTCCTGTCGGTGCGACACGTTCCGGTTGCCCTCGGCGACGTGATCCGTGAAGTCGCGGCCGAACAGGAGCCCGCCGTCAGCCGGCTGCGCGTGCACCTCGCCGAGCCGTTGCCGCTGGTCCGGGCCGACCACGAGCGGGTCCACCAGGTGCTGTCGAACATCGTCGGCAACGCCGAGAAGTTCTCGCCCGCCGGCATGCCGATCGACCTCGGTGCTCGAGTGGACGACGACCACGTCCTCGTGACCGTCGAGGACCAGGGCCCGGGCATCCCGGAGCGACACCAGCAGGAGATCTTCGATCTCTTCTTCCAGGCCGAGGACCTCAACCGCCGCAAGAGCGGCGGTCTCGGAATTGGCCTGTACGTGGTCAAGCGACTCTGTGACGCGATGGGGGTCACGGTCACCATCGATTCTCCTGCCGATGGCGGGACCCGTTTCACCCTCCAGTTCCCCCTCGCCGAGAGCTCCCGATGGCCTTCGAACGACCCGTCCTGACCGTCCCACGCCCCTCGCGGGCAGTGCTTCGCCGACTCGCCTGGCTCCAGGCCGCCGGCCTGCTGCTGGCGCTCATGGTGGCCCCGGCACCCGCCACGGCGGTCCTGCCCGTCGAGACCTGGGTGGTCTCCTACGGGGACGTCCCCACGGCGGAGGATCTCGACGTCCTCAGTGGCATCGGCCTCGAGGTCCACGGGTTCGAGTACCTGCCGTCCGCGGTGGTCGTCCTCGACCCGTTGAACCTGGGGATCCTGGCCCACCTGCCCGGCGTCCTGTCGCTGCACCCCAACGAGGTGTACGAGCCGTCGCTTTCGAGCTCGACTGCCACCTTGGGCGCTACGGCCGCCTGGGACCTGGGCTGGGACGGTGAGGGCATCGGCATCGCCGTGGTCGACACCGGTGTTGACGGGACCCACCCGGACCTGTGTGCCGACGCGATCTTCTGCACGAATGGAGAGCCGGTCAAGACTGTCCAGAACGTCAAGATCCTCGGCCGCGAGGACCACCTGGGTGACGCGCCGGTTGTCTACCTGGAGGACCAGCTCAACACGGACACGTCGTCCGGCCATGGCACCCACGTCGCCGGGATCGCGGGCGGCAACGGGTCGGCCAGCCTGTCGGAGCCGTACCTGTACCGGGGCGTGGCGCCCGGCTCGCACCTGGTCGGCCTCGCCACCGGCGAGCTCGTCGAGGCCGTCAACGTCCTCGCCGCCTTCGACTGGATCCTCGAGCACCATGACGAGTACAACATCAAGGTCGTCAACAACTCGTGGGGTCCGGGCAAGGGCACCCCGTACGACCCGGGCCACCCGGTCAACCGCGCGGTCGACGCGATGTTCGCCGAGGGGATCGTCACGACCTTCGGGGCCGGCAACGAGGGGCCGACCACCGACACGCTCAATGCGTTCTCGGTCCACCCGCAGGCCGTCAGCGTCGCCGGGGGCACCAACGAGGGCCACATCGCCTTCTTCTCGTCGCGGGGGGTCCCCGGCGACGAGCTGTGGCATCCCGACGTGACGGCACCCGGGTACATGATCAACTCGGCCCGCTCCTCGACCGGCTTCTACGGCGACATCGGGGACCTGACGTCGACGGCCGTCATCGCCCCGCAGGACGAGGTCCGGTACGCCACGAACTCGGGCACCTCGATGGCGGCGCCCCACGTCGCCGGGGTCGTCGCGCTCATGCAGCAGGCGGCCTTCGAAGCACGCGGCACCTACCTGACGCCGACGCAGGTCCTCGACGTGCTCGAGCGCACGGCGGTTCGCAACGGCAACGGCGGCCCGGGAGGCCTGCCCAACTACCAGTCCTACACGATGGGTGCCGGCTACGTGAACGCGGCGGCCGCGGCCCAGGCCGCCTCGGATGGGACGGACCTGGGGCCATGGGACGACGGCGTGACCCACCAGACGAAGCCGTTCGCCGGCACGGTGCCGCTCGGCACGATTCTCACTCCCGGGTACTTCGACGTGTCCATCCCCGTGCAGGCGGGTGCCATCTCGCTCGACGTGATGATGGACTGGACCGTTCCGGTCAACGACCTGGACATCGAGCTGCGCAATCCATCAGGCCAGCTGGTGCGGAGCACCTTCCTCCAGTGCGCACCGGCCAACGAGCCCAACGGCTACTCCTCGTTCTGCACGAACATCGCGAACGAGCGCATCACCGTTGCCGCACCGGCCGCCGGGATGTGGAAGGCGCGCTTCAAGGGCGGGATCGCCAACCTGCCTGAGGCGGTGACGGGCATGTGGTCGGTCGCCTACCCCGATGGCGCGGTGGTGCCGGTCCGCCTGCCGGCAGCCTCGGTGACGCTGACGGCCAACCTGCCGCTCCAGGTCGTGGGACAACCCGTCGAGCTGACGGCCACCGCGCGGGACGTCGCAGGCAACCCGGTCGCATCCGCGCCCGTGACCTGGGCAGTCACCGGGGTCGGGCAGGTGGCACTCGGCGAGGCGACGACGCACGCCACCGGCTGGGCGATGGGTCGGGCCGAGGCAGCCTCTGGGCTCGGTACGCAGACGGTCACGGTCACCGTCGACGGCGTGAGCGCGTCGACGCAGGTCCTGTGGATCGGGCTTCCGGAGCTGTTCCCGCAGCCCAGCGGTCCCACCAACACGCCGGGGGAGGTCAGCGGTGGCGGCTGGATCGACGACGGTGCCGCGAGGGTGACCTTCGGGATGCACGCCGAGTACCAGGCCGGCGCCGACGCTCCCTCGGGCGAGCTCGTCGTCGATGATCATGACGGCACGGCCACCCGCGCCACCGGCGTTCGCCACGTGGTGATCGACGGCGACTCGGCGTGGATCCAGGGGCCGGCGACGGTCAACGGGGCGTCCGGGTACACGTACACGCTCGAGGTGACCGACAATGGGAGCCCCGGCGGTGGCAACGACACGTGGCACCTGGTCGTCACCGACGGCACCGGCCACCACGACGAGTTCACGGCCACCCTCGGCGGCGGCAACGTCACCGTCACGCCGGGCTGACCCGCCGACACACGGCCCTTCACGGTGTTCTACCGTGGCCTCATGCCGGTCGAGCTCAACCACACGATCGTCGCCGCGGCTGACAACACGCGGTCCTCCCGCTTCGTCGCCGAGCTGCTCGGGCTCGACCATCCGACGCCGTTCGGGCCCTTCCAGGTCGTCGAGGCTGCCAACGGCGTGTCGCTCGACTTCATCACCACCAGCGGTCGGATCCACCCGCAGCACTACGCGTTCCTGGTGACCGATGACGAGTTCGACGCCATCTTCGGCCGTATCCAGGGTCACGGCATGGACTACTGGGCCGATCCCGGCAAGCGCCGCAAGGGCGAGATCAACCACAACGATGGCGGTCGCGGCTGCTACTTCGAGGATCTCGACGGCCACTTCCTCGAGATCATCACGCGTCCATACGGGAGCGGCTCCTGAGCACGATCGACGATCGGGTGCTTGCCCGTTGGCGCCTGTTCGTGCACCGGCTGGCCGGCCATTCGTACGCGACCGCGACGGACGCGGTCGCCGGCCTGCTGGCCGTGCAGGCCGAAAACCCTGCCCAAGCCAGCTGGGCTGTTGCTGACCGCTCGGTCGGTGTCAGCGATGACTCCCTGGCGGCGCTTCTGGATCAGGGGGAGATCCTGCGGACCCACGTGCTGCGTCCGACCTGGCACTTCGTCGGTGCCGACGACATCCGTTGGCTCGTTCAGCTGACTGCTCCGCGAGTCCGCCGGACCATGGTGCAGGTGCAGCGCAGCCTCGGCGTCGACGACGCAATGCTCGACCAATCGAGCGACATCCTGGCGACGGCTCTTGCCGGGGCCAACCACCTGGTCCGCGACGAAGCCGCCGCGGTGCTCGCCGACGCCGGTCTCCCTGTCGATGCCGGCAGGGTCGGCCTGTTCCTGACACATGCCGAGCTGAGCGACCTCGTCTGCAGCGGCATGACGCGCGACGGCGAGCACACGTGGGCGTTGCTGGACGAACGTGCCCCCCACGCCCGTCGTCTCGATCGTGACGAGGCCCTCGCCGAGCTGACATTGCGGTACTTCACCGGTCACGGCCCGGCGACCGAGCGCGACCTTGCCTACTGGGCCTCACTGACGCTCGGCGACGTACGGGCAGGTCTGGCCACGGTTGCTGACGAGCTCGCGTCGTTCGAGCACGACGGTCGCACGTACTGGCACGCGGAGGTGCGACCATCCGACGGTGCGGTGGCCGGGCCGCGAGCACACGTGCTTCAGACGCTCGATGAGCTCCACAACGGCTATCAGGACTCCCGGTACGCGCTGGACGCCGACCGCATCCTGCCCAAGGGTCGGCTGCCATCGGTGGGCATGGTGCTGGTCGATGGCCAGTTTGCAGCCGGTCATCGCAGGTCCGTGACCGACGATCGGGTCACGTTCGAGCTCGACACGTACCGGTCCTTGCCAGCGGACGAGCTGGACGCCATCGAGGACGCGGCGGCCCGATGCGGCAAGTTCCTCGGTCGGCCGGCGTTGGTCATCACGGCTTGATCGAGTCAGGTCGGGCGGAACTCGCCGACCGGCATGCCGCCGTCGTCCACGACCACTCGGTCGACCAGCTCCTCGGCCTGCTCCTCGGACAACCCGCCCACGTCGACCAGCGCGTGGACCAGGGTCAGCTCGACGGGAAGGCGGCTGCCGTCGTGGCACTTGGCGGCCATCGTGATCCCGTTGCGCCGGTCGACGGCGACGTGCATGCCGTCCGCCCCGGCCTTGGTGAGGACCTGCCCAGCCGAGAGAGCTGCGACGTTCGTGTCGAATCGATCGGTGCCGCCGACCAGCCAGGGGAACGCGCCCATGCAGAACAGGATCCTCGACGCGGCATCGTCGGGGCTGTCGAGGAACGTCCGGGCAAGACCGCCGGCCAGCGCCGCGAGCGGCAGGCACGCGGCTGGTGCGCTGCATCCGTCGCGTGCGACCAGGGCGGGCGTCAGCTCGAATCGGCAGGCATCGGCGATCGCGCCGAGCACCGCCTGCTGGACGGGGGCGTCGAAGTCGAGGTACGAACCTGGCGCCACCCCGAGGTGTGCCGCAACGGTCAGGAACCCGGTGTGCTTGCCCGAGCAGTTGTGCGCGATCCGCGACGTCGCCGGCGGGATCCCGTCGTCTTCACGCAGCCGCGGCAACGCTGGCGCGCACCCGAGCGCGTCCTCATCCAGGCCGAGCCGGTTCAACCAGCCAGCGACGAACTCGACGTGCCGCGGCTCGCCGTTGTGGCTTGCGCACGCGAGCGCGACCTCCTCGTCGGCGACGTCGAAGGCCCCCGCTGCGCCGCTGCGCAGCAGCGCCAGAGCCTGGAGCGGCTTGAGTGACGACCGCGCTGGCACCGGGACGTCGATGTCCCCGTGACGCCGAATGACCGCCCCGGCGGCATCCACGACCACGAGGCTGACGTCGTGACGGTTCTCAACGACCTGTCCACGCGTCGATTCGATCGACAGCGGCGAGTGCACCATTCCGTCTCCGGCCGTTTTCGACGATGCTCCGGCGGCAGGCCCGGATCAGTCAAGCCGCGATGTGCGATGATTGCGGGGGCCATCGCCGGGAGGATCAACGTGGTCGTGGAGTCCGAGCAGCACACGGGATCGAGGCTGCCGCGGATCATCGGCATCGTCGGGGCCATCGGCTTCCTGGTGACGGGCGTGGGGGCGATGGCGGCACCGGAGTCCTTCTTCGACTCGGTCGCGACCTTCGAGCCCTACAACCAGCATTTCGTCCAGGACATCGGCTCGTTCAACCTCGGGCTGGGGATGGTCCTGGTCCTGGCGCTGCGGCCCCGTGCGGATGCCCTTTTCGCAGCCCTCGCTGGCGCGGCGATCGGCTCGGGCGCACACGTGCTGTCCCACGTGATCGGATGGGACCTGGGCGGGACCCCGGAGCTGGACGTCCCGCTGTTCGCCGTCCTCACGATCCTGTTGGCCGTCGCGGCCCACGTCCGCCATCGCGAGGCCTGAGCGCGGCTCGGGCCCACCGGACCGCGCCCTCAGTACCTCGGGATCGTCGGATCGACGCGGTCCTTCCAGGCCATCAGGGCGCCATTGAGGTTCCAGGCGTTGGTGAAGCCGGCCTCGCGCAGCTGGGCCGTGGCCATCCCTCCGCGACGACCGGCACGGCAGTGGACGACGATGTGCGCATCCTTGTCGAGCTCGTCCAGGCGGTTGGGCAGGTCGGCCAGCGGGATGTTCTTTCCGCCGAGGGTCGTGATCTCGAGCTCGGACTCCTCGCGGACGTCGAGCAGGACGAAGTCGGCGTCCCGTTCGCGCAGCTCGATCAGGTCCTCGACCCTGATGTCCCAGCCGCCGCTCTGACCGGGCGCCCGTGACCCACCGAGCCGCTCGAGCGCGCCCTCGCCGGCACCGGCCTCGGCCGCGACGTTGACGGTCGCGGCGGTCCTGGCGTCGTTGTTCCCGATCGGGGTGACCCTGGCCTCGCCCCAGATCTCGTTCGCGACGGGTTCGATCTCGCCGACCAGGTCGGCCGTGACATCACCGGCAAGGGACCGGTCGAGCATGGCAACCGTCGTGCGTGACCGGTCGAAGCTGTCGTCCAGCTCGCCGTCGTAGGCGAGGGCATCGAGGAACCCGAGGCCCATCCGCACGGCGTCGCGGAACTGATCGCCGGCACGGTCGTGGGCTGACCGCTTTCGTGTCACGGTCAGCCCGTCTCCGCTGATGCCGTAGTCCACGTCGAGGCCGATCAACAGCACGCCCGGCCCCTGCGGCACGTGCCGGTAGTCGGCCACGTCGATCACGAGTCCCTCGACCTGGCCGCGCTGGATGAAACGGTGGAAGACGGGGATGGCCGGATCGAGCGAGGCCGGGGGCGCGGCGGCCGGGAAGGTCACCTTCAACCGCTGGGGGTTCATGCGGTCGCCGGTTCGCGGTCGTCGCGTTTTTCGGCAATCGCCGTTGCCTGGGCGGCCAGCCTGGCCTCGCACGAGTGCGCCGCCTCGACGAACAGCTGGGCCTCCTCGACGCGCTGCGCCGCGACCTTCGGGTCGCCCGAGGGCGTCGGGTCCTCGTGCCGGTCCAGCAGGTACTGGCCGAACTTGCCCTGCGCGTAGGTGTCGAAGAACTTCTTGGTGTCGAAGAACCGAGTCTTCCACTGGCGCACGATGTCGTCGGCGTCCTCGGTCACGTCGATGTACTCGGTGCGGACCAGCGCCCGGGCCGCGTCGAGCATCGCCTGGTAGGCGTGCTGCTCGGCGGCCGCCGGGTCGTGTTCCTCGAGGGCCACCTGGGCGTCGAACACCTCGGACTCGGCCTTCATGACCTCGATGCCGAACAGCGACACGACCTCACCAGCGCATTCGCCGACGCCGAGGTCGCCCATCGAGTACTGGCGGGCGTCGGCGAAGTCGACGAAGTAGCTCGGGTCCTGTTCGAAGGTCGGCATCTCCATGAACGGTTCGAGGATGTTGCGCAGGCCGCGCTTGCCCTGCCGCTCGATCCAGTCCTGGAACGTCTCGCCGTTCTCGCGGCTGTCGACCCACGCCGTCGAGAGTGCCTCTACGACCTTGGGGGCGTTCTTGGAGGGCACGGCACCGATGGCCATCCCGTACTTGGCGGCGTTCTCGTGGCGCTGGCCGCCGAGCACGACCTGGAAGTGGGGCATCCGCCGCCCATCCATCCCCCGGGAGTTGCCGTAGAAGCCGATGTCGGCGATGTGGTGCTGTCCGCAGGAGTTGAAGCACCCGGAGATCTTGATGTTGAGGTTCTCGATCCCGTCGACGATCGGCAGCTGGCCGCCGAGGAACTGGTTGCGGATTTCGCCGGCCAACCCACGGCTCGACGCGATCCCGAGCTTGCAGGTGTCCGTGCCCGGGCAGGCGGTGATGTCGCTGACCGTCCCGGCGCCCGGTGCCGCCAGGCCGATCTCGTCGAGCGCCGAGTACAGCGCGGGCAGATCGCCCTCGGACACGAACCGCAGGTAGAGGTTCTGGTCGACGGACGTTCGGATGTTGTCGCCGACGTACCGCCGGCAGATGTCCGCCAGCGCGTGCGTCTGCCGGCTGGTCAGGTCACCGAGCGGCAGGTTGATCACCACGACCCGGTAACCCTCCTGGCGCTGGGTCTGCACGTTCGTACGGTGCCACTCGTCGAAGCCCTCTGGGCGCGGCTGGCCGTTCAGGCTTGCCGGGTCGCGAACGGGCAACCCGCCCGTGACCGGCAGGTCGTCGACGAACGCCGTGTGCCGCGGGTCGTCGGGGATGGTTTGCTTCTCTTCTTCGACCAGCCGTCGGAACTCCTCGATCCCGACCTTTGCGACGAGGAACTTGATGCGGGCGCGGTTGCGGTTCTTCTTCTCGCCCAGTCGGGCGAAGACGCGGGCGATGGCCTGGATCTCGACCAGGAGCTCCTCGACCGGCGTGAACTCGGACAGGACCTCGGCTTGGTGCGGGACGGTGCCGAGCCCGCCCCCGACGACGACCTTGAAGCCCTTCTTGCCGTCCTGGATCCGCGCCACGTAACCGGCGTCGTGCAGCTGCACGAGCCCGCAGGCCTCGTGTTCGCAGCCGCTGAAGGCGGGCTTGAACTTCCGCCCGAAGTCCTGCACGTCGGGGTGGCCGAGCAGGAACTCCATCAGCGCCCGGGCGTACGGCGAGATGTCGAACGCCTCGGTGTGGCAGACGCCGGCCAGTGGGCAGCCGGTCACGTTGCGGATGCTGTTGCCGCAGGCCTCACGGGTCGTGACGCCAACGGCCGCAAGCCGGCGCATCAGGTCCGGCGTGTCCTCGATGTGGACGAAGTGCAGCTGGATGTCCTGGCGGGTCGTCACGTGCAGGATCGCGTCGGCGTACTCCTCGGCCAGGTCGGCCAGCACGTCGAGCTGGTCAGGCGAGACGCCGCCGTACGGGATCTTGATCCGCTGCATGCCCGGGGCGTCCCAGATCGTGTCGACGCCCTTGGTGGGCTTGTCCTGGTAGGCGAGCTGCTGGGTCGCGTAGCCGTCGTAGCGCTGCCCATTGTCATAGCGCTGCCCGTAGACACCGCGCCGCAAGCGGGTTTCGGCGAACACCTTCTCGTCCAGCTTGCCCTGGCGCCGGAGCTCGACCTGCGCCTCGAAGTGGTCGATCTCCTCGCGCCAGTCGGGCGTGATTCGGTCCTCGAGCAGGGACTGCCAGGTGGAGGTCGTCATGAGTTCTCGCGTGTCGCTGCGCGGACGTGACGGTAGGGAGTGTCGTGGGCGCGAGTCGAGGCGGCCGCCCTCACCGTGCAAACAGTGTCAACGGTGCGAATCGTGCTGCCACACTCTCGGGAGGACACGGGCGACGTGGCAGACCGGCTGGCTGCGATCCGCAGCGCGTAGATCGTGGCGTTCTGGAGGGGCCACCGGTTGGCTCCGGCACCCCGGCGGGGATGTTGCCGAACAGCTCACGGGAGGCGTGGGTCACGGCGGACACCGGGTTCCACTGGGCGAACACGCGCAGCACCCCGGGCAGGTTGGCGGCTGGGACGAAGGTGTCCGCGACGAACGTGAGCGGGAAGATCACCATCATGGCTGCGTTCGACACGACCTCCGGACCCGGGACGACGAGCCCGACCCAAGCCATCACCCACGAGATCGGGCCGATCCGCTCGCGCACGCGCCCGGGATCGCCGGTCACGTCAGCACCGGCCACCGTTGCTCGCCCCCCATCCGCGACCTGGAGCGTGGTCAGGATCGAGATCGCCGTTGTCTTGCCGGCGCCGTTCGGCCCGAGCAGGGCCAACACCGATCCGCGGTCGACGATCAGGTCGAGTCCATCGAGAGCAGTCACCTCCCCCCATCGCTTGACGAGACCCTTGGCCTCGATGATGGCGTCCATCACGGTTCCTCCCGCCTTGCCATACGTTGTAAGTCGTACGGCGTAAGACAACCATACGACGTAAGGGCATGTCAAGGGGGTGGCGAAAGCCAGTGACATCGGGCGCTGTGCGCCCGATGTCACTGGGCCTGGCGCTTGCGCTCCAGGCCGTCGAGGATCAGGTCGAGTGCGAACTCGAACTCGAACTGGTCGTCGCAGAAGCCGAGCGTCGTGTCGGGATCTCCGGCGTGCGTGATCTCGCTCAACATGGCGACGATGTTGGGAACCATCTCCGCGTACTGCTCGAGCATGGCCATGGACTGGTCCTCGGCGGACTGTGGGTCGTCGTCGTCAAACAGCTCCTGGACGAACCCGACGGCTCGGCTGCCGAGCGTGTGCATGGCGTGGTGCACCAGGTCGTAGGAGAAACTGCCGGCAACCATGATCCCGGCCAGCTGGTCGAACCAGACCATCATGGCGGGGCTGATGTTCGTCCGGGACTCGAGCAGCTCGGGAGCCCACTTGTGGTCGAGCAGGACGGAGCGAGCGATCAGGATTCGCTCGCGGATCGCGGCCTGCCAGTCGTCAGCCGGATCGCGCGTGGCTGTCGCCCCGGCTGCGACGATCCGCTGGCCGATCGCGTCGACCACGCCGTCGAGCAGGGCGTCCTTGTTCTCCACGTGGTAGTAGATCGACATGGCCTCGACGCCGAGCTCGTCGGCGAGTCGCCGCATCGTGAGGGCACCAAGGCCGGCCCGGTCGGCCAGCGAGATGGCGGCGGCGAAGACCCGTTCGGGGCTCAGCGGCGCGCGGGCCTGGGCCCTCGTCGCAGCTTTGGGAGTCATGCCTCGACCTCGTGGCGACAGTCAATCGTACAAGGTAAGGCCGGCGGGGCTGGGTGAATTCCCGCGTGCGGGGCGCTTCGACGCGCTCGGACGCATGTGGGAACTCCGCCAGGTCTGTCGTGCTTTCGCGCAGGGGGGATGGAGTCCTCACCGGATCTCCGGGACGTCATCGTTTGGCAATGGCCACAGTGCCTCTGTATGGTCCAGGGGACGCGCCACACGCGCACCCGTGCTGGCCCGCCGACCTACCAGCGAGGTGATTCCGAGGTCCGCGACACCGGACCGCTCCCGTGGAATCATCAGCCGCACCTCTCCGCGATGCGTATCAGCCGCGTCCGCCCACGCGCGCCGACGGTGCACGCCTGTGGTCGTTCGTCGACCGTGACGGCACTCTCGACCGCAACTCGTCCTACGCCTACCTGCTTCTCTCCGAAGAGTTCGCCGGCACCAGCGCCATCGCCGACGACCGGGCCGGTGAGCTGGCCGGGTTCGTGCTCGGCTTCGGGCCGCCCACCCGGCCCGACGCGCTCTTCGTCTGGCAGGTGGCCGTCGCCCCGTCCCATCGAGGCCGGGGGCTCGCCACCACCCTGATCATCTCCATCCTCAATCGCGACGACCTGGACCTCCACTACCTGGAAGCCACCGTCACCCCCGACAACAAGGCGTCACGACGCCTGTTCCAGGGCATCGCCAAATCGCTCGGCGCGCCCTGCCAAGTCGCCCCTCACTTCGAGGAGGCCGACTACCCGCATCTCGCCCCACACGAGCCCGAGGAGCTGTTCCGCATCGGGCCCTTCGACGACGCGACGCCCGCTGCCACGATCCTGGACGCGACTTCCCCCGCACGGCACACCGACAACAAGGAGTGATCATCCAAACGATCAACCGACTCGAGTCCGAAGTCCGTTCCTACGTGAGAAGCTGGCCAACCGTGTTCACGACGGCCTCTGGCCACGAGCTCCGGGACGAGGACGGCCGCAGCTGGATCGACTTCTTTGCCGGCGCCGGCGTCCTCAACTACGGGCACAACAACCCGAAGCTCCTCGAGACGTTGCTCGCGCACCTCACGTCCGGTGCGGTCGTTCACTCGCTGGACCAGGCGACGGCCACCAAGGAGGAGTTTCTGGAGACTTTCGAGGATGTGATCCTCAAGCCGCGCGGGATGGACTACAAGGTCCAGTTTCCCGGCCCGACGGGCACCAACGCCGTTGAGGCGGCGCTGAAGCTGGCGCGCAAGGTCACCGGCCGCGAGAACGTCATCGGCTTCACGAATGCCTTCCACGGCATGACGCTGGGATCCCTGGGCGTCACGGGCAACTCGATGAAGCGAGGCGGTGCCGGCATCGGGCTGGCCGGCTCGACGAGCATGCCCTACGACGGCTACATGGGCGACGACACCGACACGATCGAGCTGCTCGAGAGCATGCTTGGCGACGACGGCAGCGGCCTGGAGGACCCGGCGGCGATCATCGTCGAGACCATCCAGGCCGAGGGAGGGATCAACACCGCGTCGTTCGAGTGGCTGCGTCGGCTCCAGGAGGTCTGCCGCCGTCACGAGGCCCTGTTGATCGTCGACGACATCCAGGTCGGCTGCGGCCGGACGGGACCGTTCTTCTCGTTCGAGGAGGCCGGCATCGATCCGGACATCATCACGCTGTCCAAGTCGTTGTCGGGCTATGGGCTGCCGTTCGCCATCACGCTGATGAAGCCCGAGCGCGACGTGTGGGAGCCCGGCGAGCACAACGGGACCTTCCGCGGTTTCACGCCCGCGATGGCCACCGCGACCGCCACCCTGAACGAGTACTGGACCGACGACGAGCTGACCTCGGAGGTGGCGCGCAAGGCGCTGCGGGTCGAGGACTCGTTGGAGCACCTTGCCAGGTCCCACGCCGACCTGGACGCTGCGCGCCGTGGCCGCGGACTCATCCAGGGGCTGGCGTGCCGACCCGGCGTCGCCGAGAAGGTCGCGCGTGTGGCCTTCGAGAACGGCCTGCTGGTCGAGACGTCTGGTGCCGCCAGCGAGGTCGTCAAGCTGCTGCCGCCCCTGACCATCAGTGACGAGGCGCTGTCCGACGGCCTCGAGCTCCTCGAGGACGCGATCGACGTCGTCGCCGAGGATGCGGCACCATCACTGACCCGCGCCGGAGCTGCCGAATGAGAATCGTTCGACTGGCGGACTTGGCCGGCACGAGCCGCGAGGTGGATGCCGGCAACTGGCTCTCGCGGCGGCTGGTTCTGGCCGAGGCCGACGTCGGCTTCTCGTTTCATGACACGCTCGTGCACGCCGGCACCCGCAATGAGATGTGGTATCGCCACCACGTGGAGTCGGTCTACTGCGTCGAGGGCCGCGGGCGGCTCACCAACGTTGCCACCGGCGAGATCCACGAGATCACGCCCGGCACCCTGTACCTGCTCGACAACCACGACAAGCACGTGCTCGAGGCGATCACGACGATGCGGATGATGTGCGTCTTCACGCCCGCCGTGACCGGCACCGAGACCCACCAGGCCGATGGTTCCTATGCCCCGCCCTCCGATGACGGCGACCATCCCAGCGAACAGGAAAGGACAACTGCATGAGCGCGATGCTCGCACCCGACGCCCGGGACCGCTACCCGTCCCGTCGGGCCACCGAGGCCGCCTTGCTGACCCGTGAGGATCCCGTCGTCCACGGCTCGTCCGTCGACGGCCCGCTCGACGCGGCCCAACTCGCCGCCTTCGAGCAGGACGGGTTCCTCCAGCTCGATGGGGTCTTCTCTGGTGACGAGGTTGCCGCGATGCGCGCCGAGCTGCGCCGCATGACCGACGATCCGGAGATCCGCGCGGACGAACGGACCGTCGTCGAGCGCAACAGCAACGAGGTCCGTTCGATCTTCGAGGTCCAAGCGGTCTCGCCGTTGCTCGACAAGGTCGTGACCGACACGCGAGTGGCCGACGTTGCCCGGCAGATCCTCGGCTCGGACGTCTACCTGCACCAGACCCGGATCAACCACAAGCCCGGGTTCGACGGCAAGGAGTTCGATTGGCATTCGGACTTCGAGACGTGGCATGTCGAGGACGGCATGCCGTCGCCACGGGCGCTGAGCGCCTCGATCGCACTGACGGACAACTTCGAACAGAACGGGCCGCTGCTGATCATGCCCGGCTCACACCACACGTATGTTGCCTGCGTGGGCCAGACCCCCGAGGACCACTACCAGGCGTCGCTCGTCCAGCAGGAGATCGGCGTGCCTGACCGGACGAGCTTGTCGATTCTCGCCGACCGGCACGGCATCGCGTCGTGCACCGGCAAGGCCGGCTCCGTCGTGTTCTTCGACTCGAACTGCATGCACGGGTCCAACGGCAACATCACGCCCTATCCGCGTTCGAATGTCTTCGCGGTGTTCAACAGCCTCCACAACGCGCTGCAGGCGCCGTTCGGTGCGCCCAAGCCGCGGCCCGGGTTCATCGCCAATGGGCACCCGGTCGCGATCTGAGGTGACCGGCCCGGCTGGCGTTCAGTCCTCGGCGTCTCGGAGCGAGCGCACCAGCTCCTCGTGGCGTCGGCGCTGTTCGGCGCGGTCGTCAAGCGTCCCGACCACGTGGGTCACGGGGATGTTCACCTCGCCCGCCAAGCGGTCAATGAGGTTGGTCTTCAGCCACCGGGACACGCCCTCGGGAAACGTCGACACGATGATCTCGTCGTAGTCGTCGATCCCGATCGCGTGGTGGATGGCGGCAAGCGGTTTCTCGTCGCCGACGACGCCCGTCACGATCGCGTCGAGGGAGGAAAGCTCCTCGACCGCCATCTCGAGGCGGTGCTGGGCCATCGTCGGTGCGTCGTCGTCAGCGGGCGCGAACGAGTAGCGGGGCCCGCGGACCGGCGAGTGGTAGTGATCGACCGGCGTCTCGGGCACGACCACATGGAAGTGGCACTCGGCCTCCTCGGCGGCGGCCCGATCCTGGAGAACCATCCGCAGCTCCCGCGACAGCAGGGTCTGGTTGCCGACGACCAGGTGGCGTGCCATGCTGTGCTCCCTCGCGCCCGGGCCCCGAGGACACCGCCCCGACTGTAACGCAGCCGCGACCGGCGTGGCGGGGTGTCAGGGTGGGACGACACCGAACCGCCGGACTTCGGCCACCGAGCGTTCAGCCGGACGCCGACCTGCCGACAACTCTCGCGTCGAACGTCGGAGCATCCGTTCGGCTCCGCCGAGCCGTCGGTCGGACGAACCAGGAGAGCGGCATGGCAACCGAGCAACGCACATCGCACACCGTGCACGACCACAACCCTCAGATGCAGCATGGAGGGCCGGACCCGGACGACTCGCCGTCGTCACCCGACACGGCACCCATCTTCAGCGAGCTCGTCGCCACTCGCCTGTCCCGACGCTCGGTCCTGTCAGGGAGCCTCGCCACGGCCGCAGTGTTCCTCGCGCCCGGTGCCGCTGCGGCCGCGAACGGCAACGGCCACGCCTTGGCCAACGGCCACCGGCACCGCGGGCGTCGCGCCCCACTCGGGTTCGCGTCCATCGCAGCCGACACCACCGACGAGATCTCGCTGCCCACGGGCTACTCGAGTTCCATCCTCATCCCCTGGGGCGAACCGATCCTGGCGCCGTTTCCGGCCTGGGTTCCGGACGCGTCCAACTCGGCCGCCGACCAGGCCAAGCAGCTGGGGATGGGACACGACGGGATGCACTTCTTTCCGATCGACGGCTCCTCCGAGCACGGCCTGCTGGTCCTCAACCATGAGTTCACCATCGACAGCCAGCTGTTTGTCGACGGAACCGCCAACTGGGATGCGGACAAGACCGCCAAGTCGCAGAACGCGCACGGTGTCGCGGTGGTCGAGATCCAATTGGGCACCAGCGGCTGGGAGGTCGTGCGACCCTCGGCGTACAACCGCCGGGTCACGGCCAACACGCCGATGACCGCCTCGGGCCCCGCTGCCGGCCACCGATTGTTCCAGACCGGCTATGACCCCTCCGGGCTGCACCTGCTGGGGACCGCCAACAACTGCGCCCACGGCGTGACCCCGTGGGGCACCTACGTGACCTGCGAGGAGAACGCCAACGGCTACTTCCACCGCAACGGGGCCGAAACCGCCGACCAGGCAGCCCTGCTCGACCGCTACGGGTACAGCGCGACCGGGTTCGGGTACCGGTGGGCGACCACGGACCCGCGGTTCAACACCGGCGTCGAGCCCAACGAGCCCAACCGCTTCCACTGGGTGGTCGAAATCGATCCGTTCGACCCAACGTCGACGCCCGTGAAGCGGACGGCCCTGGGCCGCTTCAAGCACGAGAGCGCCGCGGTCACGACGGCCCGCAACAACCGCGTCGTCGTGTACTCCGGTGACGATGAGCGCTTCGACCACATCTACAAGTTCGTCGGCAACCGCCCGTGGCAGTCCTACCAGCACGGCACGAGCCCACTCGACGACGGGACGTTGTACACGGCCGTGTTCCACGAGGACGGCGCGGGCCACTGGGAGCCGCTCACCCTCGGCAACCCGGCCCTGGCCGGTGCATTCGCCGACATGGGTGAGCTGCTCGTCAAGACCCGCATGGCCGCCGACATGGTCGGGGCCACTCGTATGGACCGCCCGGAGTGGATCGCGGTGGACCCGCGCACCTGCGACGTCTACTGCACCTGCACCAACAACAGTCGGCGGACCACCCCCGATCCGATGAATCCGGTGGCCCCGAACTTCAACGGCCACATCATCCGGTGGACCGAGGCCGGCGGTGACAACGGCGCGCTGACCTTCGACTGGGATGTGCTGTTGGTGGCGGGCGAGCACCCGTATGACCCGGATGGCGTCCAGAACGTCTCGGACGTCGGTTTCGGGTCGCCCGATGGCCTGTGGTTCGACCCGGACGGGCGGCTGTGGATCCAAACCGACGGCGGCCAGCCGATCGACTCGAACGACCAGATGTTGGCCATCGACCCGGACACCGGCGACCTCCGCCGGTTCCTCGTCGGAGTGCCCGAATGCGAGGTCACCGGCATGGTCATGACCCCGGACCAGCGGACGCTGTTCGTCAACATCCAGCACCCCGGCGACGACGGCGGCAGCGACTGGCCTGACCAGGTCGGCGGCCTGCCCCGTGCGGCGACCGTCGTGGTCACCAAGGACGACGGGGGCGTGATCGGGACCTGATCACCCGGGTTCGTTCGGGGTGACGCGGATCTCGGTGGCCTTGATGGCCGGCCAGACGGGTCGACCTGGTTCGAGGCCGAGCGCATCGACGGCGCCGCGCGTGACCTCGACCGTCAGTGGCAAGGGCTCGGCGAGCAGGACCCGCACCCGCTCGCCGAGGTCTTCGACGCGTGCGATCGTCGTGGACCAGGTGTTGCGCGGGGAGCCGGCCGGGTGCTGCTCGTGCAGGGCGATCGCCGTCGGGTGGATCGCCAGCAGCACCTGGCCGGTCACGGCGGTGTCAGCGATGTGCACGTCGTGGCCGTCGACGTCGACCAGTCCACCGGTGGCGTTGCCTTTGAGCAGGTTGATCCCCGCCAGGTCGGCCGCGTAGCGGGTTCGCGGGTGCAGCCGGATCTCGTCGGGCGTTCCGACCTGGGTCAGCCGCCCGTCCTCGATCACGTGGACGAGGTCGGCCAGCAGGAACGCCTCCGTCGGGTCGTGGGTGACCAGGATCCGAGGGCCGTCAAACCCCTCCAGGTGGTCGGCGATCGTTCGTCGCAGCGCCGCGCGCCCCGTCACGTCGACCGACGCCAGCGGTTCGTCGAGCAGCAGCAGGTCCGGGTGGGCTGCCAGGGCCCGCGCGAGCGCGACACGTTGGGTCTGGCCGCCGGACAGCTCGCCGGGCAGTCGTGACGCCAACGTGCTGGCCCCGAGCCGGTCGAGCCACTCGCGAGCCGTGGCCCCGGCAGCCGCACGGGACGCGCCGCGGCTGCGCGGCCCGAAGCCGACATTGTCGAGGACCGACAGGTGCCCGAACAGCAGCCCGTCCTGGAAGACCACGCCGATGCTGCGGTCTGCCGGTGGGACGTCGATGCCCGCGACGGGGTCCGCGAGGAGGCGATCGCCCAGGCGAACATGGCCGCCCACCAGTGGCACCAGCCCGGCCAGCGCGTCGATCACGGTGGACTTGCCGGCACCGTTGGGTCCGACCAGCGCGGTCGTGACGCCGGCCGGCGCTGTCACGAGCACGTCGAGGTCGAACCCGTCACGGCGCACCACGACTCGCGCGTCCAGACCGTGGGAGGCGCCCATCACAGCTCCTGCCACCAGCGCCGCCGCAGGGCCATGATCACGATCAGCGCAATCGCGATCATCACCAGGCTCATGGCGATCGCCGCGTCACGATCGCTCTCGAGCCCGACGAAGATCGCCAACGGCAGGGTCTGCGTGCGGTCCTGGAGATTGCCGGCGAACGTGATCGTCGCACCGAACTCCCCAAGCGCTCGGGCCCACGTGAGCGCGAGCCCCGCAACGATCGAGGGCCGGATCATTGGCAGCGTCACCCGCCAGAGCACGCGCCACGGTGAGGCCCCGAGCGTCTCGGCCGCGTCCTCGTGACGGCCGTCGAGGTTGCGCAGTGCCCCTTCGACCGTGATGACGAGGAACGGCATCGACACGAACGTCGTCGCGACGATCACGCCGAGCGTCGAGAACGGCAGGACCAACCCGGTGACGTCCGCCAGTGGCTCGCCGACCAGCCCGCGCCGCCCGAGCGCGAAGAGCAGCGCGGTCCCGCCCACCACCGGTGGCAGCACGAGCGGCAGCAGGACGAGCCCTCTTGCCAGCCCGCGGCCGGGAAACTCGACGCGCGCCAGCACCCAGGCCAGCGGCAGGCCGAGGATGGCCGCGACGGCGGTCGACGCGAGCGACGAGATGAGCGACAGCCGCAGCGCGTCGGCGGCGATGTCGTCGGTCAGCAGCTCGGGAAGTGCCGACCACGGCGCTCGGACGAGCAGCCCGACGAACGGCAGCACGAAGACCATGGCGCCGACGGCGCCCAGCACGAGGAGGGTCACGACGGGCCGCCGTCGGCGAGGCCGGACAGGCCCGGGCGTACGAGTCGTCGTCGTGTTCACGGGGAAAGGAAACCGAATTCGGCCAGGATCCTCTGCCCGGCGTCCGACAACACGAAGTCGACGAATGCTTCGGCGCCATCGGGGTGCTCCGACGTGGTGAGCGTCACGATCGGATAGCTGGTCGTGCTGGTCGTCGCGATCGGGATTCCTTCGAGCCGGTCCGGGGCCGCGTCGAGGTCAGTGGCGTAGACGATGCCAGCGTCCAGCTCGCCGGCCGTGATCCGGCCCAGCAGCGCCCGCACGTTCGGCTCGGCCGTGTCGATGCTGGGGGAGACGTTGGCCTCGGCCAGCACCTTTCGTGCAAGCGCCCCGCACGGGATGTCCTCGGCGCACAGGCCCAGGACGAGGTCCTCGCGTCCGAAGTCGGCCAGGCCGGCGACGCCTGCCGGGTTGCCGACTGGCACGGCGATGACGGGGATGTTCCGCGCGAACACCGCGGGGGGCCCGGCCGTCAACCCGCCAGCCACGACCAGTTGCATGACCGCGTCGTTGGCGAGGGCCAGCACGTCCGCCGGCGCGCCCTCGGCCACCTGCGCGGCCAACGTCGGGCTGCCGCCGAAGTTGAAGACCACGTCCAGGTTGGGGTGGGCGGCTTCGAAGGGCTGCTCGATGGCCTCGAACACGTCCGTCAGCGAGGACGCCGATGACACGACCACCGTTGTTCGTTCCGGTCCCGCGCTGTCCGCGCAGCCCGCCGCCAACAGCAGCATGAGGATCAGCCCCACCGCCGACCCACGAGCCCTCGGACGTTTCACCGCCACCTCCGTGCCACATGCAAGCAGCCCACCCGTCCTGTCGACGGAGCCGTAGCCTCGACCGTGGTGCACGGCTCACCGCCGCATCGCGTGGAAGGAACGCTCATGACCGACCTGGCAGCCATCGGCGCCCGCGCCATCCCCGAGTTCGACGGCGTCCACGACGTCTGGCCCCGAGGCGAACGCCTCGCCGCCGTCCGCGAGGCCGCCGCCGCGTTCAAGCCCCGGTTCAAGCAGCAGGGCCGCATCACGGCCGTGAAGTCAGTCGACATCGCTGCCGCCCCCTACCCGGTCTCGTTCGCGTTCCACGGCGCCGTCAACGTCCCGCACCTGCCCTTGATCTCGATGGTCAACCGGATGATCGTCGTCCAGTACGACGACTTCGACGGCCGGGCCCGCACGCTCGTGTTCGAGCCAACCGTCCCCGCCGGCTCCGCCGAGGCCCCGTTCTACGCCAACCTCAGGAGTGGCCTCGAAAAGGTGCCCGGCGCCGAGAAGCTTGCCGAGCTGACGATCCTCAAGTACTACAACGAGCCCGCCGAGGTCCTCGAACAGCTCGGGCTGACCCCGGACGACATCGACTTCTGCACGTTCGACCATCTGCACGTCCAGGACCCGCGGCTGGTCCTCGGCTCCAAGTCCCCAGCCCGCGGCTCTGAAGAGCCACCGGAGCCGCTGTTCGGCGACGCGAAGATGCTCGTCCACGAGCGCGAGCTGGCGACCCTCCAGTCGCTGCATCCGATGCAGTGGGCCTGGTACGTGGAGGACGGGCTGGAGGGCGTCGACCCCGACCAGTTCTTGGCGTTCGACGGTGACATCGAGCTGGGGCCCGGGATTGCCCTGCTGTGGACACCCGGGCACACCGACGGCAATCACTCGCTGGTCATCAACACGCCGGACGGGGTGTGGGTCTCGTCCGAGAACGGGATCTCCCTGGACAACTGGCAGCCCGACCTGTCGAAGATCCCCGGTGTCCGACGGTACGCCGAGACCTACGGCCGCGAGATCTGCCCGAACGCCAACACGCTCGAGGACTCGCTGGACCAGTACGACTCGATGGTCAAGGAGAAGATCCTCGCCGATCCGTGCCGCGACGATCCGCGGTGGCTCCAGATCCTGCCGAGCACCGAGCTGGTCGACTGGAAGCGCTTCTGGCCGGTGCGCCCCACCAAGCGTCACGGCGGCATCGCCTACGGCACGATCCGCAGCCGCGTCACGACGTAGCCACTTCGCGGCCCCGTCTGGTCGCAGAGACGTCGTCGTGGGGTATACTTTGAGTATGACCACGACGACCATCAAGGTTTCGACCGAGGTACGCGACCGCCTCAAAGCGCAGGCTGCCGCATCGCATCTCACTCTCGGACAGCATCTCGAAAGACTTGCCGAGGCGGCCGACCGGGGCCTTCGCTTCGAAGCCCTCAGGCAGGCCATCCAGGCCACCAGCGATGAGGCCATGGCGGCCTACGAGCGTGAAACCCGGGCGTGGACGGACGCGGACCTGGGGACTGATGCCTGATCTGGTACCGGGCGATGTCGTCTGGGCATGGCTCGACCCGACCCACGGACGTGAACAGTCAGGACGTCGACCGGTTGTGGTGGTCTCTTCCGACGGCTACCTCGACACCGTCACGACCCTTGCGATCGTCGTGCCCGTCTCGACCGTCGACCGCGCGTGGCCCAACCACATCCTTCTGCACGGAGTCCCGGAAATGGATCGCTCATACGCCATGACCGAGCAGCCCAGGACAGTCAGCAGGGAACGGCTCGGCGACCGGATCGGCCACATCGACGGTCGGACACTCGCCGACATCAGGCAATGGCTCGGCGACTTCCTCGACATTGCGTAGGAGTGCCTTGAGCACACTCTTGGGACGTCATGGCACGCTTGTCAGCGGTCGCGGAGCTCGCGGCGGAGGATCTTGCCGGACGCGGACTTGGGGATCTGGTCGATGAACTCGACCTCTGCCAGGTGCTTGTAGCTCGCGACGTGCTCGGCCACGTGGGCCTTGATGTCCTCGGCCGTCGGTGACGTGTCCGGCTTCGTGACGACGAACGCCTTCGGCAGCTCGCCGGACTCCTCGTCGGGAATGCCGATGACGGCCGCGTCGGCGATGTCGGGGTGGGTCAGCAGCAGCCCCTCGAGCTCGGCCGGTGGCACCTGGAATCCCTTGACCTTGATCAGCTCCTTCAACCGGTCGGTGATGGTGATGTACCCCTCCTCGTCGATCCGGCCGATGTCACCGGTCTTGAGCCAGCCATCCTCGGTGATGGTCTCGCGGGTGGCCGCCTCGTTGTTGAGGTAGCCCTTCATGACCTGGGGTCCGCGAAACCACAGCTCGCCCTCTTCGCCGACACCGAGGTCCCGGCCCGACGCGGGGTCGATGATGCGCAGCTCCTGGTTGGGCACGTTGAGACCAGACGTGCCTGACTTGAATCTGCCAGGTGGCGTGAGGTTGGTCACGGGCGAGGCCTCGGTCATCCCGTAGCCCTGCACCACGTCGCACCCGATCCGCTCGGCGGCCTCGGCAGCCAGCGAGGCGCTCAGTGGCGCGGCGCCGCTGAAGACCAGCTCGAGGGAGGACAGGTCGTAGTTGTCGACGATGGGGTGCTTGGCCAGCGCCAGCACGACCGGGGGCACGACATAGCCGCGCGTGATCCGATGCTCCTGGATCAGCTCCAGGAACTGCTCGAGGTCGAACCGCGGCATGGTCACGAGCGTCCCGGCAATCCTCAGCGATGCGTTCATCAGCACCTGCATCCCGTAGATGTGGAAGAACGGCAGGAAGGCGAGCGACACCTCCTTGCCCTCCTCGAACCCCATGGGCGGGAGCATCTGGCAGATGTTCGCGACGAGGTTGCGGTGGGTGAGCATCACGCCCTTGGGCAGGCCGGTCGTCCCCGACGAGTACGGCAGGACGGCCACGTCGTTGGCCGGGTCGATCTCGACCGATCCGGTGAAGGGGTCGCCGAGATACTCGGTGAAGGGCGTGCCGCCATCGGAGTCGCCGAGAATCACGATGTCGTCGACGCCGCCAACGTCGGCCGCTGCCTTCTCGACCGCCGCGAGGAACAGCTCGATCGTGACGGCGAGGCTGGCGCCGGCGTCCTTGAGCTGGAAGGCGATCTCCTCCGGCCCGTACGTCGGGTTCACCGTCGTCACCGTCCCCCCGAGCATCGACACGGCGTGGAACACGATCGCGTACTCGGGGATGTTGGGCGCGATGATCGCCAGCACGTCGCCCTTGCCGAACCCCTTCGCCGCCAGCCCACCGGCGACCGAGGCCACCGCACCCTTGAGCGCCGCGTACGTGTAGGACCGCCCGGTCGGTCCGTCGAGCAGGGCGACCCGATCCGCGTACTGGTCCGCGTTCGCGAACGCGTATTCGTGGATGGGAACGTCGGGAATCTCGACGTCCGGGAACGTGCTGGTGAATGTGGTGCTTGCGGTCGTCACGGCTGCTCCGCTGGTCGACGGGTGCAGACAAGCACGCCCGCCGAGGCGTCGCAGCCGAAAGGCCCGACTCTTCGTGGGGACCGAGTCAGGCTGCCGGGCCGCGATCCGCGGCGTCCACCGCCGTCCGTGTCCGCGTCACCCATGCCCGGCGAAGGTCTTCGTCGGCGATGCCGGCGGCGATCTCGCGGGCGATGAGACTGGCCCGTTCATCCAGCGCCTTCGCCTCGTCCCCGTCACCCTGGCCGCGACGCACACCGGCGAGCCGTCGGAGCGCGTCCATGCGCACCGGCCGGCGGCCGGACTCCGTCGCGGTCCTGATGGACTCGGTCAGCACCATTGCCGCATCCTCGTCGCGTCCGCCGAGCTCGGCGGCCCAGCCGTCGAGCAGGAACAGCTCGGGCTCGTGCACCAGCAGCTCGTGTTCGGCGATGTAGGCGCGGGCCTCGTCGAGCCATCGGACCGCCTCGTCCTGTTGCCCCTGGGCCAGCGCCACGTGGGCCAGGCCGAGCAGAGCGCGTGGCAGCTCCCAGGCGCGGGTCATGGCCGACGACCCGTAGGCCTGGGTGAGGCGCTCCGATGCCCGTTCGAGTCGACCCAGGTGGATGAACGCCCATCCCAGGTCCGCGAGGATCCCCGTGCTCACGAACTCCGCGGTGGGCCCCAGGGCGATGTCCGCGGCCGTTGCATCGAGCTCGTCGATGTCGGCGGACGGGTCGACGACGGCCAGTCCCATGGCTCGTCCCGCCACGCCACCTGCCACGAGTGCCGCCTGGTGGACCGAACCGCCGTAGCGCTCTGCGGTCGCGTACTCGGCCAGGGCAAGCTCGAAGTCGCCCAGCCACAGCGCCGCCTGGCCCAGCCGAAGATGCTGCACCCCGCCGTAGTTGGTCAAGTGCCGGTCGATGGTCGGGACCTGCTCGTTGATGATCTCCGTGGCGGAGGCGATTCGCCCGTCGCGCAGCGCGATGGACCCTTCGACCTCGGCGTGGAGCAGCGCCTTGAGCAGTTCGTCGCCAGTTTCGCGGGCCGACTCCATCGTCTCCTCGAAGGACTGCATGGCCTCGTCGAACCGGAGGACGTTGATCAGGTTCATCGTCCGGCGCAGCAACCCCGTCAGACGAATGTCCTCGTTGCCGATGACGTCGCCGATCCGGGCCGTCTCCTCGTCGTGCAGGATTGCGGCCTCGACGTTGCCCATGCCCGCCATCACGAAGCAGGCGTTCATGTGGTACTCGGCAAGGCCGATTTCGTCATCCACCTCCTCGGCCAGCGCCCGGGCCTCCTGGAGGTAGTCCATCGCCCGCTCCCAGTCGTTGGTGATCGTCGCCGTCGTGAAGCCAAGGCGGTTCAGGGCGGTCACCTGCACGGACGGCTGCCCCGTCTTCACACCGTGCTCGAACAACGACTGGAACGCCGCGGAAGCCTGGGACAGGTCTGGCACGCGGGACCAGGCTTCCCCGAGGCCGTCGTGCGCCGTCGCCACCAGGTCCGGATCGGCATCCTCCGGGACATGCTCGAGGGCGAGCGAGAAGCTCGCGATCGCGTCGCTGAGCGCCATCACGCGAATCGCACGTTGACCAGCGTCGAGCAGGTGGGGAAAGGCACGCGCTGACTCTCCGGCCTCGACCCAGTGCCGGGCGATCTCCGGGGAAGCCTGCGGGTCGTTTTCCTCGAGATGCTGGGCGACGCGCTCGTGCAGCATCCTGCGCGTCTTGAGGAGAATGGTGCTGTAGGCCGCCTCGGCGATCAGCGGGTGCCGAAAGGCGTACGCCGGCTCCGGGAGCCGCCGGCGCTCCTCGAGGATGCCGCGACGGACCAGTTCCCGGATGTCCGTGTCGAGGATGGCCGGGTCGTCGACCAGGGCTGACAGCGCGGGCACGCTGAACTCCCGCCCCACCAGCGATGCCACCTGCGCCACGTGCCGGGTCGACTCGTCCAGGCGGTCGAGTCGAGACGTCAGCAGGCTCGTCAGCGTTCGTGGGACCCTTGGTCGACGCGACGATGCGCCGTCGCCGTCGTCACCTTCGTTGGCCTCGTCGAGCGAGCGCACCATTTCCTCGACGAAGAGTGGGTTTCCCCCCGCCCGCCGCAGGACGTCGCCACGCAACCGGTCGTCGATGACCGGGTCCCCGAGGAGGGTGGCCAACATCTCATCGGCGGCCTCGTCGGAGAGGGCGTCCAGTTCAATCGGGGTGCAGCGGTGCGCGTGGTCGCGGGCGGCGATTTCGACCAATCGCCAGGACGGGTCATCACGCACAGGACGCATCATGACGACGAGCAGCACCGGGTGGGATTCGGTGAGCTCCAGGGCTCGTTCTGTCAGCTCCAGGGACAGGCTGTCGGCCCAATGCATGTCGTCCAGGACGAGCACCGTCGGCCGCACCGACGACTCCGCCGCGAACAGTGCGGTCACTGCGCTCATGGTGCGCTCGTGCAGGGCCCCGGGGGCCAGCCCATCGAGGAAGGCCTGCTCCTCGGGTGGTTGGCTGATGTCGAGCAGGGCACTGATGAACATGGCGTCGTCGTCGGCGAGACCCTGGAGCGCGGCGAGGGTCCGTTCCACGTGGGCAGAGTCCTCGATTCCCCCGGTCCCGCCGAGCCACGCCGTGAGCAGGTGGCCGAACACCGCGTGTGGTCGGGAGGTCTCGTAGGACCGGGCACGGGCCTGGAGCCAGGCCACCGTGCCAACGTCGGTCGTCACGTCCGAGATCGAGGCGTGATCCGCGAGCCGGCCCCGCAGCGCGAGCACCAAGCGCGTCTTGCCCATGCCAGCGTCGCCGACAATCGTGCAGATCCCGCCGACGCCGGCCTCCAGACGCTCAAGGGCGTCCCCAAGCCGGGCGAGCTCGTCGTCGCGGCCGACCAACTGGGTCGCCGGTGCCCCCGTGAACTCGATTCGGTCGGAAACGGACGTGACACGGTGGGCGATCACGGGGTCGGCCCGGCCCTTGACGTCGACCGGCCCGATCAACTCGGTCGAGACATCGTTGCCAACCAGGTCCAGGGTGTCCTGGGTGACCCGGACCGAGCCCGGCTCGGCCGTCTGCTCCATCCGAGCTGCGACATTGATCGCGTCGCCCAGGGCGGTGTACTCGACGCGCAGGTCGGAGCCCACCTCGCCGACGACGACGAGGCCCGTGTTGATGCCCACCCGGACCTGGATGGGAACGCCCAGCCGCTGCGCGGCTGGCGAGGTGTGCCGCTCCATCTCGGTGACGATGTCCAGGCCGGCGCGAACGGCACGCACGGCGTCGTCCTCGTGCGCGATCGGTGCGCCGAAGAAGGCCAGGATGGCGTCGCCCTGGAGGCGGGCGAGCGTTCCTTCGTAGCGGTAGATCGGCTCGATCAGGACCGTGAAGGTTTCGTTGACGATCTCGGCCCACTCCTCGGGGTCCAGCTGCTCCGCGGCCGCAGTCGACCCCTGGAGGTCGGCGAACAGCATGGTCACGGTGCGCCGCTCGCCGCGCATCGTCTGCCCGGACTGGGCGGCGCGGATCTTGCGCAGCAGCTCCTCGGGGACCCACCGGGACAGGTCCTCAACAGCCGGTGCCGCGTCTGCCGCTGCATCGGCGGTGAGGGCCGTACCGCACTGGTCACAGAAGCGCTGACCTGCCACGTACGGCGCTGAACAGGTCGGACAGGTCAGCTCCAGGCTGGTGCCGCAGTTCGCGCAGAAGCGCGCATCGTCACTGTTTGCGTGCGAGCAGACCGGACACTGCATCGGCGTGGACGTCCCGAGTTCGAACTGCCGAATGTACGCCGCCAGTGTCTTCTGTGGTGCACCGCTGGCGGCGCTTCATCTTCTACGCTGCCCGCGCCGACACCGGGACGCCACGGGACACCCCGCGCTCCAACGGGGGCGGAAGGGGAGTGCGGATGGAGCCGTTTCGGTTCGTGTTCATGGCCGACTGCCAGCTGGGTTGTTACGCGTCATTTTCGGGCGCGACCGAGGCAGATGTCGTCGAGTACGCCAAGCGGGGCATGCGGGTGCAGGCGGTCCCGAAGGCCGAGGGTTTCGAGTGGGATGCCGGCAACTACCGAACGGCCATCGCGATGGCAAACGCCCTGGGGCCGGACCTGGTCGTCATGGGTGGCGACATGGTCGACGACCCGTTCGACCAGGCCCAGTACGACGAGGTGATCGGGATCACGGACGGCCTCGATGCACCGATGTACTGGGTTCCGGGCAACCACGACATCGGCGAGGACACCGACCACCCGACCGTTCGCAGCATCGACAACTACCGGGAACGGTTCGGTCCTGACCACTACATGTTCGAACACAAGGGCGCCACGTTCATCGTCGTGGACACGGTGATCTGGTCCCACGCCGAGCTCGTGCCCGAGGAGTGGGAGACCCAGCTGGCTGCCCTCAAGGACAGCCTGGCGACGGCCCAGGGCCGCGACGGCCCCACGCTCGTGTTCGGGCACCATCCCCTGTTCCTGCGCGACCCGCAGGAGGCAGACGACTTCTTCAACGTGCCCCGCATCCGGCGCCACCCGCTGCTGGACCTGCTGGCCGACCACGGCGTCACGGCGTTCTTCTGCGGGCACTGGCATCGAAACGGCGGGGGCACCTACCGCGGGATCGAGGTCATCGTCAGCGGCGCGGTCGGCTTTCCGCTTGGTGACGACCCCTCGGGCATCCGAATCGTCGACGTGGATGCCGGCGGGGTCTCGCACACCTACCTTCCGTTGGAAACCGGCGAGTGAGCACACCGATGGCCAAGCCAGCCATCGTCGCGGTCGATGACGACCCCCAGGTCCTTGCTGCCGTGCGCGCCGACCTTCGCCGCCGGTACAGCCAGGACCACCGCATCCTGACGGAAGAGTCCGGTGCTGCCGCGCTGGCGACGGTCGAGCAGCTGGCCCTCCGTGGCGACGAGGTGGCCCTGTTCCTGGTCGACCAGCGCATGCCGCACATGAGCGGCACCGAGTTCCTGCTCGCGGCGGCCGAGCACTTCCCCGACGCGCGCAAGGTCCTGTTGACCGCCTATGCCGACACCGAGGTCGCGATCCAGTCGATCAACGAGGTCGGCCTTGACCACTACTTGCTCAAGCCCTGGTCGCCACCTGAGGACAACCTGTACCCGGTCCTCGATGACGTGCTGGCGGACTGGTTCGCCAACCGGCCGGCCGCGCTCGACGGCCTGCGGGTCATCGGCACCCGCTGGTCTGCCGACACGTATGCGATCAAGGACTTCCTTTCGCGCAACGCCGTCCCGTACCGATTTCTGGATGCCGAGCGCGACTCGGACGCGCAACGGCTGCTCGACGCACTCGACGCGGAGGCGCGTGCACTGCCGGTGGTCCTGTTCGCGGAGGGTGATGCCCTCGCCCAGCCCACCACCCGCGACGTTGCCGAGCGCGTCGGGCTCCAGGTCCAGGCATCCGAGGCCCACTACGACCTGGTCGTCATCGGGGCTGGCCCCGCGGGACTGGCCGCCGCCGTCTACGGAGCCTCCGAGGGGCTTCGTGTCGCCGTCATCGAGCGGGCAGCCACTGGCGGGCAGGCGGGCAGCAGCAGCCGGATCGAGAACTACCTCGGTTTCCCAAACGGGATCGCCGGCATCGACCTGGCTCGCCGGGCCGCTGCGCAGGCGAAACGGTTCGGTGCCGAGATCCTGACAGCCGTCGACGCGGTGGCCCTCGAGGTCGAGGGGCCCACGCGACGTGTCCGGCTGAGCGACGGCTCGACCCTGACGAGCCGGGCGGTCGTCATCGCCTCGGGCATGACCGTCCGCACCCTGGGCGTGCCCGGCTACGAGCGGTTGACGGGCGCAGGCGTCTATTACGGGGCGACACTGAGCGAGGCCGCCACCTACAAGGGCGAGGACGTCTTCGTGGTCGGGGGCGCCAACTCGGCCGGACAGGGGGCCGTGCTGTTCTCCCGCCACGCGCGTTCGGTGGCCCTGCTCGTCCGTGGATCGACCATCGAAGAGGGCATGTCCCAGTACCTGGTCGACCAGATTGCCGGCATCGACAACATCGAGGTGTTCCTGGACACCGAGGTGACCGAGGTCCACGGCGACGAGCACCTCGAGCGGGTCGTGATCCGCAACCGCGCCACTGACCAGATCGAGGAACGCGAAGGGTCCGGACTGTTCATCTTCGTTGGCGCTATCCCGCACACCGAGTTCCTCGGCGATGTCGTCGCCCACAACGCACATGGCTTCCTGCTGACCGGCACGGACCTGCTCGTTGACGGCAAGCGGCCGCCGGGCTGGCCGCTCGACCGCGACCCGTACATGTTCGAGACGAGCGTGCCGGGCGTCTTCGCGGCCGGCGACGTTCGCGAGGGCGCGATCCGGCGCGTGGCGTCGGCCGTCGGCCAGGGATCAATGTGCATCTCCCTGGTGCACGAGTACCTGGCCTCGGAGTGAGCGACACCTTCGCCGGCCTTCGGCGTGTCCCACTCTTCGACGGCCTGTCCGACGATGACCTGGCACGCATCTGTGCGGACACCGAGGACGTGACGCTGGAGGCGGGCGAGGTCCTGTTCAACGAAGGCGACCATGGCGACCGGGCCTACGTGATCACGAGTGGCACCGTCGAGATCGTCAAGTCCGGCGCGCGCCGGGACGCGATCCTGGCCCTCCGGAAGCCCGGCGAGGTGATCGGCGAGATGGCCCTGATCGAGGCGGAGCCGCGCATCGCCACCGCTCGTGCGCGCACCGACGTCGAGATGATCGGGATTCCGAAGCATTCGCTCGACGACGTGCTGGCGACGAGCCCCCGCGCAGCTCGTGCCCTGTTCGACACGTTCCTCGCTCGGATGCGGGCGACCAACGACCAGCTGCGCCAGAACGAACGCATGGCCCAGCTCGGCACGCTCACGGCCGGTGTCGCCCACGAGCTCAACAACCCGGCGGCAGGCGTGGCACGAGCTGCGGAGGTCCTGGCCGAACAGCTCGACCAGCTCGCCGAGCTGGTCGTCGGCAGCGACGGCGACAGCCCGCGGGCCGTGGCCGTGGAGCTGGCGCGGGCGAACCGCAAGCCGCCGACCGACGGCCTGGCCCGCAGCGACCTGGAAGCGGAGCTCGAGGACTGGCTGGACGCGCACGACGTCCCGGACGCCTGGTCGCTGGCCGGCTCGCTGGCTGACCTGGGCATCAGCCCGGACGAACTCGACTCGCTCGGGGACCTGTCGGAGTCCGAGCTCACCGACGTGGTCCGGACCGTGTCGATCACCTCGTCCCTGCGGCGCCTGGCTGCCGAGATCGCCGAGGGGTCGTCACGGATCTCGACGATCGTTCGCGGCCTCAAGTCCTA